>Ga0209536_100000906_pt1 | contig 48774 bp, 45 predicted proteins | sample DeeMarSeWOR28_12_FD_187461 | JGI IMG/M metagenome (GOLD analysis project Ga0209536, IMG submission 187461) | Marine sediment microbial communities from White Oak River estuary, North Carolina - WOR-2-8_12 (SPAdes) (version 2) | ecosystem: Environmental > Aquatic > Marine > Intertidal zone >...
AGAAGGTAGATAAATTAGTAGATGAAATTGCTGAAAAATGGATTCCTGAAATTGCAAAACGTAAATTAGCTGAATATGCTGATGTTTTCTGTGAAAAAGGATATTTTACCCTAGAACAGACACGTAAAATTCTTCTTTCTGCACGAAAACATGGTTTGAAATTACGTAATCATTGTGATTGGCTTACTCATAGCGGAGGAACCCGATTATCTGTGGAAATTGGAGAAATTGTTTCTGTTGATCATCTAATTTGGACCCCAATCGAAGAGATTGAACCATTAAAGCATCAAAAAACCATTATCGTGTTTCTCCCAACTTCTCCATTCTGTTATGTAGGTAAATATGCAAATGCCAGAGAAATCATTGATAGAGGATTACCTGTTGCTCTAGCTACAGATGTTAGTGCAGCTAATATGTGTGAATCAATGCAAATGATGATGACCCTTGCAGTTTTAAGAATGAAAATGACTTCAGCAGAAGCCTTAGTCGCTGCTACTATAAATGCTGCCCATTCAATAAATCGAAATATGAATATAGGATCTCTTGAGGTTGGTCAAAAAGCTGATATTGTTATATTTAATGCACCTAATCACAAATTCTTTGCGTACAATTATGGGATTAATTTAGCTGAAAAAGTATTCAAGAACGGTATATTAGTTGCTGAAAATGGCAGACGAGTCAGATAAAAAAAACGAGTGAATAAATTCCCTCATCTGTCTAGTTCACGCCTGAAAAATGGGAATAGAATAACAAATATCACTATGCTTAATAAAAGAGTCCATTCAAACCCTGTCGATGATTTTTGAGTTGTGGTGGTTACTGGTGGATTTCCGCGAATAAATACAAATTTGATACTTGTCGGATTCCCTGCTAGATCCTGTACCGTTAATTTGATTGTATGAGTTCCAGATTCGAAGTTTTCTGGGTATAAGTCCTTCTCAATATAAAATCCAGAGTGAGTTTTATTAACCTTAGGACCGTTGAACCCAATCTTTTCCCCATCTAGCTCCATGAAAGCTTGAAACTGGTCAATTCCAGACTCATAATCATCGAACCAAAATATTATTTCCTCTGTTTTAAATAAGAAGGAATTATTCTCCATTCCTTTTACTCCAATGGTTGGAGGTGTTGTATCTGTAATGATCTCGAATCCTATAAACTCTGAATTCCAAGAAAAATTGAAAACTTTGATACCTTGATCAATACTTGTACTAAAGTTATACCATCCATTCACACCAGAATTCGGGATTAAATGGCTTATATTAGTGGTTTGGTCTCTTGAAGGATCATATACAACCCCTTTTATATATGTTGAGTTATTAATTGTACCATTTTGAGAAACATGAAGGGATATACTAAGTGTTTCGTCTATTAATTTATAAGTACCGAATAATTGGTCTTTAACTTGTAACCAAGTGAAAATCTGTTGAAGAAGTAGATCATTATGAGTTTCAAAAGTTGAAATCTCATTTAAATATCCACGGTTTGAAATAAAGCTAGAACCTGATACAACCACTACTCTTCCTCCGTAAGGATAATCATATGATGCCATCACTATATTTGATCTTCTATTATGATAAGCTAAAGACATAGCAGGTCTTTCTACATTGAAAAATGATCCTGAAACATCAAAATAATCAGTGAAACTACCAACAGGGGATAGATGTTGTATTGTTGCAGGAGCTCCTCCTATTAAGGGGGTAATTTCACTTGTGAATATCCCCCAATCGTTTAGTAGGGTTTCCATACCTGAAGGTGTACTAATTGGGGTAAGAAGAAGAGATCCACCATTCTTCACATAATCCTTTATCGTATCTTGTTCTGTAGCATTTATTATTGAATCTCGATTTATATAATCCAGATAATAGAAGAAGCTATCTACATAATATTCTTTATATGTTAGATTACTTGCTACTAGCCAAATTATATCGTATTCATTTAAAAGCGAAGTAGTGAGAAATGCTTTATTTTCATTTAGGACAATCCCTTCTTTAGAAAGATCAAAAATCATGTTTCTAAAATCACCAAGGCTATTATACGCAAAATCCGCTGCAGTACGTGTATGCAAAAGAACATGCTTAGATGCTGGTTCAATAGTAAATGAATAAGGAAAATCTAATAAATTGGTATCATTTACTTTGAATATTATTTTGCCTGAGTATTGACCTATTGGAGCGTCATTAGGGGCATTAAAAGACAAGACTAAGTCGTGGGAATAAGCTTTAGACAATAAACTGTTATTAAGATCTTGGGTCCTATATCTCAGGCCATTACCTGTATAATTGATAACAACTTGCTCTTTAATACTCAAATAATCAGAAATATTTCCTTGTACAGTTACAGAAACGTTTTCCGTCTCTGAAGAGACAAAAGTAAAATGAGCTGATTTATAAACCATTCCTTGTAGAAGATTGGGTATCGGATAAGTTCCAGGGATATACTTACTAATATTTAAAGGATTTGTAGCCGCATAAATGGGGTGATTATTAATTTTTGTCGCATTCATCAGTGCTAAGTATGCATGATAAACATTTATTTGTCCTGTTCCATGTTCCCACGGATTATCTGAAATTATTGGTATAGCTGTGCCCATTAAAGAAGCTTTTAACGTTCCTGGATTCACATCTAGACCCTCCTGTCTCATAGCACTTAATAATACTGCTGCAGCTCCTGCTACATGAGGTGACGATTGAGATGTACCTTGAGTTGTAAAATACCCTCCCGTAAGAGAGGTAGTAGGAATGTTTGTTCCAGGCGCAACAACATCTGGTCCCATGGCATTTGTACCCCATACAGGACCAGTACTACTGTATACAGCTCTTGATGTCATACTTTCACCCGTTGCACCAACGCTTATCTCATCAATAAGGTTTGTTCCATCAATTCGGTAATCTCCACCTCCTAAATTACCAGCAGAATGGACAAATAATATTCCATTTTCAATCGCTCGTCTTATTGTATAATAACCAATTCTTTCGTTAGGATCCAGTAGCATATTCCATGTACCAGTTTCCGGATCGGTTGGGCCATAACTTCGATTAATAATATCGACTCCATTCTCAATTGCCCAATTAATTGCCGCAATCTCTCCTAGAACAGTCGTTTCAAGCGAACTATCAGATGTTTCATCCATATCTGCGTCAAGGAGCCATGATTCTGGGGCTATCCCCATATTGGTAGAAATAAGTATTCCGCCTCCAGCAGCAAAACCAGCGACTCCTGTTCCATGAGAGTCTGGAGTATTTGTTTTATTTTCTGAATTACCGTATATCGTATTTATAAAGCTTTGAGAAGCCAGAATTCTAGAAGTACCATTCGGAAAACTGAAATCAGGGTGTCCTGCATAAATTCCAGTATCAAATATTCCAATAGTCACTCTCTGTCCTTTAAAACCAAGATCCCACATTTGACTAACCCCTATTTTGGTTGCTGTTGCTTCTGTCTGGATATAAGGAGTTATTATGGTTGGCATAGAATGATGTAATACCATATTCCGCGAAGATTTTTTGATATGAAAGATATTAGATCCTTTCATCGTTTTAGACTCTTTAACAAGTGAACCAATAGTTTTAGGGGTAGTATATATCACTACTCCCTTCAATCCTCGAAAAATCATCTCTACAGGATGTTGGTCTGTGAATTGCTTTAAATCCTGATCTGTATCAAAGTAGATCAAATATAATTCTTTGAATTCACTATTTGCAGAGATAATCTTGGATAATAATCCATTTATATTGTTAGTAGTTGGCGGCGTTTGAATATCACTCCTTAATTCGATAGAATTATTAAATCCTATGGAAATACATGGTGAAATCACCATTATAAGAAGGAGTGATAGCAGGCGCAACTCTATTGTTATCATTTTCGGCATTGGGGTTATTCCTCAAATACAAAAATTATAAAAATTACTTTATTCATTTTCCTTTTAAAAAAAATCGTAATTCCAATCATTTTTCAAATACAGAGTATTTATTGAACAATAATAATATATTATCAATACTAATCGCTACCAATTAAAGATTAATTTTTGATATCTATAGAACTTTTCTGATAAACCCATTAATTTTCTTGTTAGATTTTACGCCTGTTTTTAGAAACGAAGATCTTAAAAGTTAGGTTGGAACCATTATGATTAAAGGTAGACTAATATGTCAGTGATAACCAAAAGCTTAGGAAAATGGTTTACAAAACCAGCAGAACCTTCTGAAAAGGAATTGCTAATTGATTTTATTGGCGATCTGGATTCTGTGTTAGAATCCATGGAAAGTTTAGCAACTGACATGTACGAAGGATTTAATTCTCAGATTTTACAGCAGCGATCGGTTTCTTCGAAGTTAATAAGCTTCCTACCCAATTTCTTACAACCTATTGAAATTCGTGTGCAAACAAAAAGGAGAAATGAACTTAATTCTACCAAGCTAAAGATGATGTATCTTCGAAAAACTCTTCATGAAATAGGATCAACGATCAAACAAAAAGAATTCTCAACCAAATCTTCTTCAGAAAATAGCTTTGGCCAACAAATATATGAATTAGCGTACCCTGGAGAAAGAATTAATACTTACAAAGTAGGAACTCTTGAAGAACGTCTTCAAATTCTTGAAAATTCATTCCTAACATCCATGGATAAAGTAAATAATCAGCTTACTGATATATCACAAAACCTAAAAACTCTTAAGGATCGTCTTGATGAACAAAATGTAAAAATCGATCGAATCGATGATAAAATTTCTGAAGTGGACTCTAAACTAAAGAAAATTCAATCTTCCCTTGTTACTATATCACGGAAGTTAACTCAAAACCGTACATTATTAGCTTTGCTTGCTGGATCAGTCATTGCTTTAATCATTGTAATTATCATTATCTAAAATGGAATATAATAATAATTTCAGACTAATTAGAATGGATTCCAAGAAGTAACCTCTTCATTAGAAAAAGAATTTAAAGTAACAACTTTAAAAGGATTATTAGATACTAAAACTATTAAGAGTGTAAGGAGAATCTAGGTGGAAACTTAATGCAGAGAGACGAAATTCATCGTGAGCTCACGCGTCTGCTAAAAAGCGATATTTCAATAAAAGTCACGCTCCTAGGTGATAGAACTGGTTTAACAATAGCTCGTGCTTCGAGATTACTTGTTTCAGAAACCATGGGAGCATTTGATCTTGAAAGTATAGGAGCTATCGCTTCTGCAGTGTTCTGTGGGGCTGCAGAGCAAGGAAGTGCGCTCTCGTTAGGAAGCTTAGGATTAATGCTTGCAGAATTCTCCGATGGAAAGATTCTCACTGCAGAATGTGGGGAAAGAGGCGTACTAGTTGTTGTAGCAGAATCTGATGCTCAACTAGGACTAATCCGAGTAAAAATGAAGGAATCATCTGGAACTTTAGCTTCACAAATGGATAAAATCTCTGAGCCATCATCTGTTAAAATTAGAAAACCAGAATCACAATCTATTATGGCAGCTTTGAAAGAGTTAGAGAATTTTTAAGGCTTTAAAAAATGTGATAATTATTTTTAAATTAACAGGTCACTAGACCAATCTATGAAAGAATAATTTATAAGTAATATAAAATATCTTCTCCATCCCTCCTACTAAAAGGTGAAGTCGATGTCTTTTTCACAGCTTAATGATATTATACTGAAATTAACAGATGAGGTAACAGTTCAGGTGCTTAATGTGTTACTCAGACATCGTGAGATTATTGATGAAGAGATTGTGAACATTCTCAATGAAGCATCTTCACCTGAGTCTGAAGAAGATGTTGAACAGGAAGTAAAAGAAGAACTTGTTCCCAGAATTGCTTTAAAAGAGGTTAGAAAGTCTCTATATAAATTAAACGAAAGATCACTAGCAAGATATCGACGGGTAAGGGATCGTGAAACAGGATATTTTGTTTATTATTGGAGTCCAATATGGGAGCGAATACGTGACCTAATTGTACGAAGAAGAAAATCGAGTCTTAAGAAATTACGTCAAAGATTGGATTATGAGGAAAGAAATCTTCTCTATGTATGTGGTGCAGGACATAATCCTGTTACCTTTTCTGATGCTTTTGAATTAGGATTTATCTGTACTACATGTGGAGAGGAACTTTCACAGAAGGAAAATGCTAAAACTATTCAATTTCTTAAAGAAAAGATTGAAGAATTAGAAAAAGAGCTAAAGACTGGATTGGATGAGCTAGATGGATTAGTAGAGCTTCAAGAAAAAGTAAAATGATTAGAAAGCTCTTCTAACAGAAAATTCTGTCATTTTTTCTAAAACTTCCCTTAAGTCCTCATCTTTTAAACTAATGGTTCTCAAAACCATTTCTGCTTTTTTTGCCCATTTTTCTGCCTCTTGTAAGACTTCCTCCTTGATATTTGCTTTTTCAATCAATGGTAGGCTTTTTGATACCCTTTCATCGTCAGTTAATCTAGAGCTTGTAAGATATGTGTGCAATAATTTAGAATCTTCTTGTGACAGTTTTTCAAAAGTTTTTACTATAGCAAAATTACCTAATTTTTGTTCAATGATATCTTTATAGACTACTTTTCCAAATTCATCAGCTGTCGCAAATAAATCAAGGTAATCATCAGCAATCTGAAATGCAATGCCAGTAGCCCAACCAAATTTTTCTGCACAAGCCTGCTCTTCTAATGAAGCTCCTCCTACTAAAGCTCCTAATTTACAGGCAGCTGCAATTAATGCAGCAGTTTTTCCTGCTATCATCCTGCGATAATCTCTAAAAGAAACATGTCTAAAGCGATTTGTTCGAAAGTATTTATGAGTTCGATCTTCTTTTTGTTCAAATAAAACATCTAGTCGTTCCCCTTCAGTTAATGCTCGAATTGTTTCAGAAAATATACCAATTGTTGAGTTAAAATGCTTACCTGTACCTCTAGCAGCTTCAAATACAGCTTCACGATGAATTATTCCAGATAAAATGGCAAATTCATCACCATATTTTGCTCTAGTGGTAGGTTTTCCACGACGAAGATCTCCTCGATCAATGATGTCATCAAGAATTAATGAATAAGTGTGAATTAGTTCTATTCCTGCTGCTGCTGCTTTTACTTCATAATCGTCTGTTGCAGCTCCAAATGCTTTAGCAAAAACTAAAGTTAAGGCAGGACGTAACCTTTTTCCGCCAGTAGAAGTCTGCCACTTTATTAAATCTTTAAAATCTTTATTAATACCTTTAAGTAGAAAATCATACATTAATGGCTCTATAGAAGCACCAAGCAGACTCATTTGCTGTAAAACTTCCTCTAAAGATCTATTACCCATATTTTTCACCATTTTGAAGTTTTTCAATCGGTTCTTTCTGCAGTTAAAGATCAATTAATAAAATATAACTTATTAATTTACTATAAATCGTCATTAAAGTACCTTATTCAAATTAGAAATTTTGATAAAAAAATGAATTCATTCACTTTATTCTCTTAATGTTTATTTCTTGATCTAATATCCAATCAGAAGCTTCTTCTAAAGAATCCACGATAATTGTAGGAGAAGAATACTCTTGCAATATCTCTTTACTGACTAATCCAGTTGTAAGACCGATTGTTTTCACTCCAGCCCTTGTTCCTGCAATTATATCCACTGGCATATCACCTAAAAAAAACCCTAAATCTGGTGATGAAGAACAGCCCTCAAAAGCTAAGATTAATCCTTCAGGATCTGGTTTTAGTTTTTTTACTTCATTACGCGAGACCAATGCATCTGGATTGAAGAAATGATATAGGTCATTTTTTTCTAAAATAAGGGCTAATTGTTTTTTTGAAGCTAAAGTGAATATACCAAGTTCAAAACCAGCCTCTTTCAATCTTGTTAAACTATCTATTGTGTCTGAAAAGGGAATAGCTGACGAATAAACTTCTTTTGCTTTCCTTACACATTGTAGTGCAAAAAAGAGGGCTCTAAATTTAGATAATCCAGCTCTTCTTCCAATCTTCCAAAATAAATGAATAATTGGAGAATATTCTCGCCGACCTGGGGTTTGATAATCCTCAATCAATTCCTTACCAAGGGTTTTCAAAACATTTGAAGAAATTTCTATGCCTCTTTTTCGAATATCATTGATCACCATTTCATAGAAATTGCCCATTGAATTTATCAAAACTCCATCTAGGTCGAAGATAACTGCTTGGTGGTGAATAGGCTTTTCCATTTGCTAACTCACTTTACAAGATGTGTATGTGCTCTTTTCTATGTTTTAATTCGTCCGATAGTATTTATGAATAAAGATGATTAAATTTTAAATTGATAATAATTTTTAACTATTAAGAGCGAGGATAAGGATGAATTAATAAATTTTTTACCCTTATTTATTGAATAATAACTAAAAATTTGTAAGATGACTTTTAGAGCACCTAATATATTATTCCTGAAAATGGTGATGAAATTGTCTCTCTATTGTAAAAGAAATAATATTATAAATTTGGATTTTTTTTCTTTCATCAAGGTTGTATGGTTTTTTTTGACGTTTATTGGATGCTAAACTTCTACGTTAATGATTTAATTTTATATGGTGGACTAAATGGCTAAAGCCTTAGATTCAACGAGCCTTAAAACGTTGAAAGATGAAATTTATGATCTTAGAAATCGGAAAGATGACCTTCTCCACAAAATTAGAGAAAGCGAGAAAGAAAGGAATCAGTTCAAAGGTGAAAGGGATGAACTCAATACAATTGCTTCTCAAAAGTTTGCTCAAGTCAGAGAGTTGAAAGAAAAAAGAGACAAGAATAATCGTTCAATACAAGAGCTCAAAGAAGTAAGAAGAGACGTCTTGGAAGAAATGAAAGGACTAATTGAAAAAGCAAAAGGGCTCCAAGAGGAAATTAAATCGATGGATATTAGTGAAAAAGAAATCCGTCAGTCTCATAGCATCCGTAAAAGAATTGACGAGCTTGATTGGAGAATACAAACAACTCCAACAATGGGAGTAAATGAGGAGAGACAATTAACTGAACAAGTAAATGCATTAATGGGTCAACTGGGAGAGATTTCTGTTTCTGAAGAAAAATTGAAAGAAAGAAGAGAATTAAACAGAGAAATCAATAATTTAAGAGGCTTTTTGGATCATAGTTGGAAAGATTTTCAAGAGTTAGTTGAAAATTCACAAAATTCTCATCAGTTACTAAGTGAATTATATGATGAAGGGAAAAAAGCTAAGGATGAGGCTGATTTAAAGCATAAACTATTCTTAGAAAGAGCAGAGGAAATTAGAGAACTTCGTGAGGAATTTCGCGGTATTAGTAAAATTCTCCGAGAGAAGTCTAGTATTTTTAGAGAACATAGCAAATTAAGGAAAGAAAGGGTCCAAATAGAAAGGGATAGGGCTACAGCAGAAATGTTAGAAATCCAAAGTGCTAAGATTCAAGAGAAATTAAGCCAGAAAAAGAAAAAAACGTTATCTATAGATGAAATGCGAATAATGATGTCGCAGAATCCTGAATTCCTGGAAATGGATACCATTGATGAGGAAGAGTAGTTAATTTTACTAGTATAATCTATATTTTACTAGTAAAAATATATTTATTCGCTTTTAAATAAAGGCTTCATTGATCAGGAAGTGATATTTTCGTGAATGAATCTGACTTTTTTGAGCTCATAGGAAATGATACCAGGCGGAATATTTTACGATCAATAGCTCGTGAACCTAAGTATCTTTTTCAGCTCGCTCAGGAGTTTGATCGATCCAAACAATCTATAAAACATCATTTGGATTGTTTAGAAGAAAAAGGTTGGATTTCACACGAAATAGATGACCAAAGTAAGGGGCCAGCACGATATTATTATCATATTGCACGAAATGTTTCGGTTCGCATTACCTTGAGTAAACACTCATTTGATTTCAGTGTCGTCGAAATTACTCTTAATAATGATATAAAAGATGATTCCGATCCTTTGGATCAGGTTAATGAGTTGAGCGGAGTTTTATGGGACAATATTTCTAATGTTCTTGCTGAGGATAAGTTTCAACTTACTGATCAAAAATTAGATGCCATAAGGCGGTTAGATTCCGTTTTAGATCAATTAGAAACCATAGAAAATCTCATTTTAAGTAGAAAACTTTCCATTACCGGAAAAATTAACGAGGATATCTCTGTTAAGCTTAGAGGAGATGAATATAGAAAGGATCGGGAATTAGCCTATACTATATTCTCAAGTTCAGCACCTATTACAATAAATCTGATCCAAAAAGAATTTAATACTAAACGAAAGGAAATACTGGAATCTCTAAAGAGATTACATGAAAAGGATTTATTACCAGCTCATGCATTAGCATTCATGAAACGATTAGAATCAGCTGTGAATATTGACTCGGAGTGAGTAATAAATATGAATCCAAAGAAATCTAATAAAAAGAATGAAGAAATTTTCGATATTGACAGTCAAATTGAAAACCATATTGAGGACTCAAGCCTCAAATCAGGAATTCCAAAAGAGAAAGATGAAAGTAAATATACAGAAGAACTGACTAAAGATGAATTAGCTAAATTACAACTTGAATTGGAAGAAAAAGAAAAAGAACTCCAAAAAATTCATAATCAGTACTTAAGAGCTTTAGCAGATTATGATAATCTGCATAAAAGAACAACAAAGGAAAGAAATGATTACTATTTTTATGCAAATGAATCTTTAATCACAAAGCTGCTTGAAATTGCTGATACTTTTCAACGAGCTTCAGCTGATTTCGAAGAAAATTCTAATCTCAAATTAGATTCAGTTCTTGAGGGATTTCGTGTAGTCAAAGATCAATTTATCTCTGTTTTAAAAAATGAGGGAGTTGAAAAGATAAAAGCTAAAGGAGAGAAATTTGATCCTCACTTCCACGAGGTAATTCTCGTTCATAATGATGAAAAATTAGAAGAAAATACAATCATAAAAGAAGTACAAACAGGTTATTTATTCAAATCAAAAGTAATAAGACCGACAAAAGTTATTATTTCAAAGAAATAAAAGGAGACATTTAACATGCCTAGACCAATTGGAATAGATTTAGGAACAACTTTTTCCGCCATTGCTACAATGGAAGGTGGAAAGCCAGTTATAATACCCAATGCAGAGGGACAACGAATTACTCCGTCTGTTGTTACCATAACAAAAGAGGGAGAAAGAGTTGTTGGTACTCTAGCGAGACGCCAAGCAATCTCTAATCCAGAACGAACAGTCAGATCTATAAAAAGAGAAATGGGTACCAAATTTTCTGTTACCATTGATGGTAAACAGTATAAACCTCCTGAAATAAGTGCCATGATCTTACAAAAATTAAAAAGAGATGCTGAGGCATATCTAGGAGAAACTATTACCCAAGCTGTTATTACTGTTCCTGCTTATTTTTCAGACGCACAAAGACAGGCAACCAAAGATGCAGGAAAGATAGCAGGATTAGATGTTTTAAGAATTATAAATGAACCCACCAGTGCATCTTTAGCATATGGTCTTGATAAAGAAGAGGAGCAAACAATCCTTGTTTTTGATTTAGGAGGAGGTACTTTTGATGTCTCCATTCTCGAGTTATCTGAAGGAGTCTTCGAGGTTAAAGCCACATCAGGTAATAATAGACTTGGTGGAGACGATTTTGACCAAAGAATAATGGATTGGATGGTTGAAGAGTTTAAAAAAACTTCTGGGTTAGATCTTTCAAAAGATGCTATGGCAATGCAGCGCCTTAAAGACGCTGCAGAATCAGCTAAAATCGAATTATCTCAAAAAACATCAGCTGATATTAATCTTCCTTATGTTTTTGCAGACTCTTCAGGGCCAAAACACCTCAATATGACATTAACTCGTTCTAAATTTGAAATCATGATCGCAGATCTCATAGAAGCTGCTATGGGTCCTACACGACAAGCTATGTCTGATGCTAAGTTAAATCCAAGTCAAATCGACAAAATATTACTAGTTGGCGGCTCAACAAGGGTTCCTGCTGTTCAATCCGCTATTAGGGCCTTTTTTGGTAAAGAACCGACAAAGGAAATAAACCCTGATGAATGTGTCGCTTTGGGTGCTGCTGTTCAAGCAGCAATTCTGCTTGGAGAAAAAAAAGATATTCTCCTGCTAGATGTTACTCCCCTTTCATTAGGGATCGAAACCTTAGGTGGAGTATTTACGAAATTAATCGAAAGAAATACAACTATTCCTACAAAAAAGAGTCAAGTATTTTCCACTGCCGCTGATAATCAGCCATCTGTAGAAATTCATGTTCTGCAAGGCGAAAGAAAAATGGTTGCTAACAACATCACTCTTGGCAGATTTCAATTAGTAGGTATCCCTCCTGCTCCTAGAGGAGTTCCCCAAATCGAAGTTACATTCGATATCGATGCAAATGGAATTGCAAATGTTACTGCAAAAGATTTAGGGACAGGAAATGAACAAAAAATTACAATTAAAAGCTCAAGCGGGTTATCCTCTCAAGAAATAAACCGAATGGTCAATGAGGCATCTCAATATGAAAAAGACGATGAAAAGCGATTAGAAGAAGCTGAAACACGAAATAAAGCTGATTCAATTGTTTATCAAACTGAAAAAATGCTGAAGGATTTAGGAGATAAAGTAGATAGTTCACTACGTAATAAAACTGAATCGCAGATTGAATCTTTAAAAAATGCAATGAAAACAAACAACCTTGCTGAAATGAAGAAATTAACCGAACAAATAGAGAAAACGACCCATGAACTTGCCCAAAAACTCTATGCAAGTCAAGGTCCTCAAGCTGGTGGATTTCAAGGTGCTCCAGGAGCTGGTTTTCAAGGAGCACCCAGTACTGATGACTCAGAGGTTGTTGACGTAGATTACGAAATAGTAGACGATGAGGAGTAATCTTCTGAAACAAATAAACCAGTTTAAGGGTGATTTTTTTTGAGTAGATCCAAAAGAGACTATTATGAAGTCCTCGGGGTTTCAAGGAATGCCGATTTACAGACAATTAAAAAGGCATTTCGTCAAGCAGCTCGAAAATATCATCCTGATACTAACCCTGATGATCCAAATGCAGAAGAAAAGTTTAAAGAAGCTGCTGAAGCTTTCGATGTTTTATCCGACAATGAAAAACGGGCCAATTACGATCGTTTTGGTCATGCAGGATTAGATGGCACAGCATTCAGAGATTTCTCAGGAATAAGCTTGGATGATTTATTCGGTGGATTCGGAATATTCAGTGATCTTTTTGGATCTTTTGGGGGGAGACCGCGATCTTATCAAAGCCAAGCTAGACAAGGACAAGATGTTCGATTAAATCTCGAAATTTCATTCGATGAAGCAATGAAAGGTTTGAAAAAGAAAATTAAGGTTCCGAACTGGGCTACTTGCCCTACTTGTCATGGAAATCGTGTTAAGGAAGGATCTTCACTTCAATCATGTTCTGCTTGTAACGGTACAGGTGAAATGAGACGGATTCAACGATCAGCATTTGGCCAGATTGTAAATATTTCAACTTGTACTAGGTGCCGTGGTGAAGGTAAATCTGTTCCTAAAGGATCAGCTTGTCAGACATGTGATGGAGTCGGCAAAGTAAAACAATCACGAACTGTTGAAGCAGAAATCCCTCCAGGGGTAGATAGTGGCATGCGGATGGTTATTCGTGGCGAAGGTCGTCCTGGTGAACTTGGAGGACCACCTGGTGATTTGATTCTCGTTTTAGAAGTAGAACAGCACCCTTTTTTCAAGAGAAATGGTGCAGATATTATATTAGAATATCCAATTAGCTTTATCGATGCAGTTTTAGGAACAAAAATTGAAGTCCCAACAATTGAAGGATTTGAAACTATAAAAATAGATCCTGGGACCGAATCTGGAACGATTTTTCCTCTTAAGAAAAAGGGAGCTCCCATTCCCAATTCTTCTGCTAAAGGTGATCTGTATATTCAAATAATGGTCAAAATTCCTACTAAGATTGATAAAAGGTCTAAGAATTTTCTTGAAGAAATTAAGAGATCTATAGATAATAAGTATATATTTCAAACAAATAAAGAACTTGAAAAGTTCTTATCGCCTAAAAAATAAATTAAAATCCCTTAAAAAAAATGGCCCTATCGGAGCTTTGATAATTTTGTAGTTCTGAATAATTCAATAGGGGAAGTTATTAAAGTATGCCAGCGAACTACACAGGTACAAATTTTTGAATAATCAGATGGAACTGGCTGGTTATCTATCATATCTTTGATGTATCTCAGAACTTTTTTATCACACTCTCCGCAATTATGAGTTCCTCGTGGTTTACCTCCTGCAGTTGGTTCACATATTAATTTAATCTGTGGATACTTTTTTTTCGTAGTAGAGACTAAAAATAATATCGACCATAACCAAGGAGGTTGATATCTATCTTTTTTAAATAGATAATGAGCAAGAGTTCCATTTTGAACTGAACATGGATTAATAGATATTAAATCTGTTCCTTGAGAAATTGCATGATCGATAGTTGAGATAGAATCAATTATAGCCTCATACTCAGTTAAAAAAGGTGGTTTGACAAAAATATATGTCTTAATTTTTACACCAATTTTTCTTAGTATATGGACTGCTTGCTCATAATCTGATACTCTCATACCCTTATTCCAACAGTCACGTAATATTGAATTATTTGAACTCTCTAATCCTATCCCTACTTCAAGAATAGCTGGTTTTATTGCTTTCTTAGTTGCTTCAATGATGTTAGAGTAATTGATAACATATTCTGATCTACTTTCAACACTAAGCTGAGAACAATGAGGGTACTTCTGGATTAATTTGGTAATATTTTCACGAAGATTCCTTGGAACATCAGATTCATCGAAAAAGCTCCCTGAGTTAAAGATTTTAAGAATAACATATCTATCTGTTTCTGTTTTTATTAGAAGGGTCTCGATTTCAGATAGAATGGTTGGAATCGGTATTGAAAGATCTCTAGATGAATCATTAACATATCCACAAACACTGCAACCACCATATTCTGAAAGTGCCCAACTACATCCTCTTGTTGGTATTACAATGGTTATAATAGTGTATTCATCAAACTCAGTAATTTCACTCCATAACTTTGGTTCTTTTCCAGTAATTTTCTTGAGATGTTCGTGGCGTAATTGAAGAACTTTAGTAGCTACAAGTTGATTAATGCTCAACAAGATTTTATTTCACCTTTTTTCTGAGGATAATTCCTTTTCCTTTTGTCATACTTTCTAATAAACGTCCAGAGAGCTGTGAGATTCCCACAGCCATTATTTTTCCATCTCGATTTGTAACCAGAACCTCATCATTAGGTCTGATATCTCTGTCTGCCTTTATGATAGCATTACAAAATATGGTAGACCCTATAATCTGATCACCATCAAAGGTAACAGCATTATTAGAATAACCTAAAAGACGTTCTCCTGCAAGGAGTGATAGACTTAATAGACCTGAATCTTGACGAAAAGTTAGTAAATGAAATTTATTTAAAGTCACTCGTAGTCCTAATTCTTTTTTTCCATGAATTCTTACATCATTGGGTAATAGAATCTGTCCAACTCCTTTGCCAAATTGAAAATCAGCAATTGTTCTTAAAAAAGTAAGATGCGTATGTTTATTGGGTAAAAAAGTATCTGTTTGACTAAATGCTTCTTTTAATAATAAAGAAAATTGTTGAAGTCCCTCATTTGAAGTTAATGATGATATATCATCCTCTAAAAGTGTTATTTCACGATTAAACATATCACAAACTTTTTTTAAGACTTTTCTTTCAGATCCTTTTATATATCCTACTAAAGGAATTGAGGGGTCAATTTTTGATAGAATTGAACTAATATCTTGGGTAAGATGTTTTTTTTCTAGATCGCTCCATTGACCAGTTACTGGAATATCATAATGACCTGCGGGAAAAGTATATTCAAGTTCTCTTGGAACGACCCCCAGAGGACTTGTAAGTATTAATTCTAAGATTGAATGACGCTTACTTCTTAAAGTCCGTTTTATTACATTATGAAACAATCGATGGGATTTAGAAGTTGAATAAGGTTTCTTTGCAGAACATGGAAGAAAAATCACACCTCTTAATAAAGAAGGAGGGAAATACCTTGAAGCAATCCTTTCTCGAAATCTTTCAACTTCAACGCGAGTTAAATCTGTTTCATCAGTACAGAACATCCCTTTCTTAAAATAGATAGGAGTATTTTCTTCAAAAATATTTGTAGAATCAGCTAATTTTAGCATTGTCTTTAAAGAGGGATTTGAATTCGCATAGATCCTAACTAAATCTCTTAAATTTCCTGAACCAATTGCTCTCTTAATTAATGTGAGAACATCTATATAATTTTTAGTAGTTGGGTTTAAATCTAAAATCAAATCATTTTTTGGTTTAATATCTGAGTAGAATAAGTCTAAATATGTAAAATCAAAGAAATCTATACCTAAATAACTTAAAAATGGCATATAACTACTTGGTACCATTGGAGCAAAAAATGTAACATTAGGAGGGGTAATTCGCTGGACTGATTGAATATATTGTATTAAGAATTTTGGATGGTTTAGGAGAGAAGAAATATCACCAAGCATAAGAACAGATACATAAGAAGGAGGAGGTATCGTGAGTTCTTTCTGTTGAAAAGGTACATTTAAAACAAAGAAATTTGAATTTCCTATATCTATTTGCTTTAATTGATTAAGTTTATCAATGAAACTTTCCCTTTCATTAAGATAGAGATTAGATGCATCCCAGGGAATGACATGAAAGGTGGGTACAGATGTTTCTAAAGAATTTAGAGGAAATAAATCTTTTAATATTTTTAGTTCATTAATATTTTTATTCTGAGATTGTAATGAAGGATAATTAATACATTCAATTCTGTAATCGTCTGATATGTCCATATTCAAAGGAGTTCGAACCCCTGAAAGCTTCTTAATCCCAGCTAGAGTATGGTCAAGTTTTCTTTGTGATTCATTTTCGGAATAATAACGTGATAAAATCAAATTTGGAGTTTCAAATTGAATATCTTTGAATTGTCCTAATCTCCCACATCCTTCTACTTTAAAAATCTCAAATGACATTCTTATCTCCTAAATTATTTTTTAAATTTATTTCATATTGTATTTCAGTATTTTCTTGATTCTTTATTTTCTTATTTAAACATAAATCCATATGGAATAATAATGAGAGCCTACTATATTGAGATAGTCTTCTCATATTATGGGAGTTGATAGAGGAAGTCACAATGAATATTTTTATTGCTTATTAGTAATCTCTGACATGAGAATCTCTTGAAAAAAGATAAGAAATTAATTAACTTGAAGAAGAGAATATCACCTTGAGCATTATATATGAAAATAACTCATTAATAGAATATTTTCGTCCAAGAGGGAAAATTGTATGTGTTGGGGATACTGTAAGTAGAGAGCTACGCTTATTAAATGAGTTTTTAAATTCAAAAACTGAATCAAGGATTCCATTATTATTATTAGCTCCAAGTACCTTACCAACGGATAGCTGTGATCAAGCAGTAATCTTTGATTCAGAGAAAATGCTTTCTCAAGTTCAATTTCTTTTAAATTCTTATTTTATTTTTTTTGTGTTTAATTCATCAGAAATTGGAATCTTTCAAATATTAGGAAGTATTTTAGCTTCGATTGAATTTTCAGATTCAATTCCTCTCTTTTTTGATACGGGACCAGGACTAAAACCTCATCAAATCAATTTTTTAGGTTCCTGTTATTTTCATTTTGATTTTTCTTCTGAAAAGAATCGTAAGAAGTTCAAAGTTCTTTTAGATTCCCTAATCACAAGTTTAAGTCCTAATTCTGGATTAAGTATCTCCTTTCCTGATTTAATTCAAATATTTGGAAATTCAAAAATTTTGCTAGAGGGAATAGCATATTCAACTGATTTAGATGAGACTTTACAAGATGCAATAACGATAGTGGGTGATCAACTAGTAAAGATCTTCCCAGAAGAATTTGAAAAGATACAAATCATTTTTATCTCTGTAATTGCATCAAAACCATTAAGTCTTCATTCTATGAATAAAATAACCAAAAAAATAGCAAGTACATTTGGTAAGGAAATTGAAATTAGATTTTCAAGTTCAATTAATTCTGACGTTCAAGAGTACAACATCTCATTAATTCTTACTGATTATAATCCAGTTGACAGTGTCTTACCCCGCCATAGTGGATTTGATGAGTTAATTGAGAATCAACAAAAAACATTGTCTTCAAATAAGCAGGATAAAAAAAATCCCCTAGATAATGAATGTTCAGAGGAAGAGGAACGATTTAACGTTTTGAGTAGAATATTTTCTTCATCTGAAGTTTATATTTTTGATGACAGTGGACTCCCTCTTTTTGCAAGTCATAAACCCGCAGGTCAAGAAGTTTGTCTTTACACTGGCTTATTTTCTGCTATTCAGTCAATGAGTTCAGATTTAATTGGTCATACTCCTGATTTTCTTTCAGCTGGTGATAAACAATGTGTATTTTTATCTCAAATTGGTCCCTCAGATATTCAGTTAAGAGGAGTGGCAGTTTGTGCTATAGGACAGGAATCTGCAGCAAAAAATACTTTATTGCTTTCTATGAACCTAGTTAAAAAGTACCTTGAGAAAGGTGAACCAGAGTATGCAATTAATGATAAAATTCAGGGTTTATTAGTGAGCGGATATAAATCTGGAGCATTAGAAAATTTATTTCAAACAACTGATTTTCATGCAAGCTGAATTTGTTTTAATACTTATTTTTTAAGATTTAGATATAGAATTTAATGAATTTTCAGTTTGGATTTTTTCACAAAGTTTCTCAACTAAGGAAAATCCTTCGAATAAATCACGAATGCGCGAGGATTCGATGTATACCTCAGCTGACCAAAGAACTAAATTTGCTGTTAATCTTGCAGGTTTGAAATCACATGGATTTTGGATTTCTTGGAAAATTTGATTTCTCAAAGCAAGTTCAACTTGATACATATCCACTATCTCTTGAATGGTCTCCTCTGCTTGCTCAATAATCTCTAAGTCTAATGAAGATGGGTTACGATGGTCAATTACTTGTTTTTTGATTAAAACAGAAAAATCCTGTTTAAATTCATTTTCAATTATCTTCATTTCATTAAGAATTTCTGTAAATTGCTGAATGTAAGAGTTGAGATCGGAAATATTATGATTTATAATATCAGTTAAATAAAATGCAATTCTATCTGGAACTTCTGGGAATTTTTCCAATAAACTTTCAGAAAACGTATCATTTTTCTGAGTCAGACTTAAACGAGAAATTATTGTAAGTATGGAGTTTATTATTCGAAGGGATTCGTTTTGGACTGAATTCCACTTTTTCTGAGAAATCTGGATTCGTTTTTTAAACACACGTATCTTTTGACTCAATATCATTCCAAACCATAACGTAAAAATACATAAACTTTTGGAGCTTAATTTGAGAATGTGATATATTTTAACAATAAATAAAGTTAATCAAACGAGTAATTTTTAATTTACTATTACGATCATTTGTAAGAATTCATCTGATAATGTTTAATCTTGGGAATAATGGTATGAATAAGCTAAAATTACTGATAATTGGCCTTCTTTATATTAATTCCATTATTATTTTCCAACCAACGTGTTTAGTGTCGACATTGGATGAATTTGAAAGAATTCCCGTTTTTAAATCCCAGTTTGAAAATTATACGGTTATTGAGGATGGAATTGCTCAAGGTGGCCTTTTTACTAATGATTCTCAAGCACATAATTGGCTCTTAGAAGATTTATCCCAAAGTCAAGTTGTATTTTTCTCTATTTATCCAAATAATAGCTTAATTAAGTCAGAATTGCTAGTAAAAGTGTTTAATCCAAGTGGAATAGAAATCCCTTATCAAGAAACACCAGGATTGGATCAAATCTTTTTGGGTTCGTGGACTGTATCAAGTGCTGGTGACTGGTTTATCCAAGTTAACATTTCTACAACTCCCAATTATCAATCCTATAATATATTAATATCCATTCCAGGTACTAAATTCAATGAAGCTTCTGCTGAACTAATTAGTAAAAGCCAATACTTAGGCAATTTTTCTCACAATCATGAAGTGCATTATTGGAAGGTGGTGCTAGCTGAAAATCAAAATGGTACCTTATTTCTAAAAGAAGGAACTCCAAATGTACTTTTGAATTCGGAAATCACAATTTATCCACGTTCGATTGGATTACAAAACCCTGTCATTAGAGGGACTCAAATAAAACCAGCAGAGGGGTCATATAATTTTTCTTGGATTGCTAGGTCAACTGATACTTATATCATAAGAATTAATCATTTAGTTCAGGCAGGGTTCCCTATTGGAATATATAACATTTCCTTTTCAGCTCAAAACAATGGGTACAATTTTGATACAGCAATTAACCTTCCTCATAATCAAACAATCTCAGTTAATCTTGAAAGGGGGTATACTCCCCGAATAAAGTTCTACTTCTGGTTTGAAGTAAACTCCAGTCCTTCAATAGTAAAAATAAGTGTTTTTGAATTTAATTTCACTGCTAATTCTGTTTTAGATTTTGCTATCGTGGAGATTTTCGATGAATGGGGACAGAATCGACTCTTCATTGGAGATGAAGGCCAAGAGCTAAGGGATGGTGAAATTAATTATACAGATTCTTTAGATGCAGGAAAATATTATATTGTAATTTCTCCTCAAAGTAATGCAGTAGGGAACTTTGGTATCTTGTTTGAAGCGCGTATACCTCAACCCTTCCTTTGGAATCCACTTTCTATAGTTTTAACCTTTCTCTTACTACTAGTGTTGCCAGGATCCCTAATATATTTGGATTATTCAGGAAGATGGTATCGTATAGACCAGTGGACTGTTGAATTTTCTCTAGAGGAAACCTATAAATTTTTTAAATATAATTTTAGTGGATTATTTAATATTAAAGAAGTTCCGAATGATTCAATTTTAATTCGAATTTCAAGTATTCCCTTCCCCACTTTTGGCTTATTAAATTTTATAGAATCATCAGAGACTGAAACCTTAGTGTTCTGCAAAAGAATAAAACGACGAATCGAATGGATAATGTTCTTCATGATTGGGCTTTTTATTTTTGATTTAATTAATTTTATTTCCTTTGTAATGATTTCTGAGCATTTATTACCATTCTATATTGTTAACCTCACAGGGTTATTTTTAACTCTTGCGGGGCCCACTGTGATCTTAGCAATTTTTGTTTTATTCATTAATATTTCATCCTATATCACTTATAGTCAATTAGTTAGTCGTGTAAATTATATTGTTAATAATTATGCACACACAAAAACAGAAAGCATAATTGTCCCGAGTATTGACCCTACGCAAGCATTGAAAAATATCAATTATGTTCGTGTCCTTTGGAATCAGGCTAAACATGCCTTTAAAGAGAATAATTATGAGCTTTTTGTAATAAAAGCAGATGCAGCTGTAAAAAATCTTTTAACTACTCGTTATTTGCAAATTGTTTCTAATAATGTCTATAGTAAGCCAGATTTTCAGGTTCAAATCACAGAATTAAGAGAACGTGGATTTGATCTTCCAAATGACAAAAAAATTGCTCATTTCCGCAATTTAAGAAATAGAATCGTACATTCATCTGTTACATTAGATGAAAAGGAATCTGTTGATTGCTTTGCTTTTTATTCAACATTTATTACTCGATTGGGTTTAAGACCAACATAACTATCGAAATTATTTTCATAACATGTCATAATTTTCATTGAAATATTTTTATTTGCATTTAACATAACTCTTATTTAAATAGACTATGCATTAAAAGATTAAAATAGCACATTAGCAATCTTGGAGGTTATTCTCACGGTTGAGACAATAGTAGAAGAAGCTGAACTTCCTGATTCCTGTAAAAAAGTATTCAGCGTTATTATAGAAGAAGGACCTCTGAGTTCAAAAGAAATTGTGTCAAGAGTATCCTGTTCTACTCGGTCAGTTCGATATGCATTAAAACGACTTTTAGATGATGAATATGTGGAAAGACATCCATGCCTCGAAGATATGCGTCAGACCGTATATAGTGCAAAAATAAATCTTTTTAAGGGAGAGATGTCTGCACTAAGAAGAATACAATGACATTTAAGTAATTTAAGAAGAAAATTCTCCAAATAATTTTCTTTTAGAAAATAATTTGTCCTTGATTATTAATCTGCGTGATTTCCTCCAAGTTTAATAGATGATTTAGCCAGTCTAATCTGTTTATTTTCAATGAAACCTTCTGCACGTAGAACATGTCCTTCAAAATGAGTTTTATCTAAGCTAAATTTCACCCCAATGCTAAAATTAAATGTTTCACCCTCAACAAGAGTCGAAATTAACTTTTCAGAGGTACCCTCATAGATTTCAACCTCTTCTGGGATTTGAACTTTTATTTCAAGGTTCTGAAGGGCAAGTTTTCCAATATTTTCAGCTCGAATACTCACAAAATAGTCCAAGTCTTCTTCTATGGTATCTGATTCCATAATTATCTTAAGAGCTGGGGTAGCATCGTTAACATTGATAGAAAGGATATTCGATACACCTGGATAATCACCTTCTTCCGAGGGAATAGAATATTGTAACGAAACCGGTCCTACTTCCCATTCTCCAGGCAAATTTGGCACTAAAGTAAAAATACCAGTATAATTTTCCCCTGTACTCATTTTTAAAGGGAAGTCAGGCATTGTTGAGCTTATTAACCTGAAATTAGTGGTTTTCATATTTAATGTATTAATAGATAAAGGTGCATGGGCTGTAAGCTTAGCAGAAACTGAGAATTCTTCACCTTTTTGAATCTGGTCTTTCATCTCTGGATTAGTTAGAATTATTTCCACTCCACATAAGGAAGACCTCTGCATTACAAGTTCTGCAGTTTTTAAAATTGAATCAAAGCCAGGGGGAAGACCTGTTTTTGGGAGGCTTTTCTTTTCTAAGAATGTATCACTTGAATGAATAAGATTCCAGCTTATCTGGATAAAATTGGAAAATTCATCCTTAGGATCGAATTTAAGTTTTTTATACATTATAGATAAGAATTTGAAGTCTTTATCAGCAAGATGAATAAGAAATTTCATGTATTCAAATTTAAATGTTGAAATGGGAGGATTTTCGCTTAGACGAACCATTAATGAAGCTCGTTCAAGATCCTTCAAGATCTCTTTTATGGTGTATTTGGACTGAAGACGAGTATCTAGTAGGTCATAATATGACGTAAGGGAAATTTCAAACATTCCAGCTTTTTCTGCGCTTAGTGCAGCATTATCCAAACAAATAATCTGATTATCTAAAGATCCTTGCTTTTTAAAATGTTTATATGCTTTTTGAAATGATTTTAAAGCTATTTTATATTGTTTTTTCGAAAATGCTTCTTGACCTTTCTCTAAATCAAGTTCTGGATTTGGTTGAAAGAATTTTTTTAAAAAGGACATGACAATCACTTGATAATTATTAATGACTTTAAGTAATTGGATATTTTGACAAAATAATTAGATTCTCATATTATTTTTGAAAGTTTGTAGTAAAATAATTACATTGAAAGTATTGGAAAAGAGGGATTAAAAAAGGTGAAACAGCTCTGAAATATAAAAGATTAAAAGAATAAAAAACCTAATATTTGTTATAGATTTATAATGAACGAATAAAATTAATTAATTCTTGTTCACGTTTACGGAGTACTTCTATAACAGCTTTTTTTAGAGGTTGTGCGTCTTTTATTGATTTACCGATATCATAAATTCGACGAGATAATTCAACATCTCCCAAGACATAATTAATCCATAACGCCAAGTCAGACCTTATAACTGGGCCATCTAATTCACGATCTTCAAAAAAATCATGAGTAGTTTCTCTAAAGACATGAAATTGAGCAATAGTTGCTGGAATCTCTGGAAGAATTGAGATCAATTCGGAAAGATTGGTAATTGTAGCTATAACTTTTCCATTACTCCCAAAGAAGCGAAAAGCTAGCTCTGGGGAACATTTTTTAAAGGCATCCTTAGGAATGTTCTCTTCCAAATTTATTCCAACCACAATCGTTCACTGGGAGACTCTTAAATCGTTGCCTTATTAAAGGTTTCCATATTTTTAGGCTTTAATAGGAAATAGAGCACCTCTTTGGAATTTATTTTTTTATTTTAAGTCGAAAATCTTATTTTTTCTTTCAAATATTGCTAAAAAAATCAGGGATTTTCTTAAACTTGATCTTCCAACGTTTTTAGAAGAGATGAATCATCCCCTGTTCTTTAAAATAAATGAACAACAAAAAAAAATATAATTCAAGTAATTAAAATTCATACACTTTTTTCAAACTAAATCATTAATCTACTTTATTCGAAATTATCATTGCAAATGACCAAGGATTTTAATTAGATTACAATATCTTTCTTTTTGTTTAGTTATGATACCTGAAATACAGTGATTATACTTCTTCTGACAGGAGGAAAATTGCCCCCTATCTGTGATTTAGAATGGGAGATCGCCAAAGGAAAGGTTATACAAAACCAGAAGAATGCTGATTTAGCCCAAAAATATGGTATTTCTCATGAAAATAATGTTTCACGCATTTATTCGCGATTCATAGAAAAAATAGAGCAAACTGAAAAAGATCTTATTCTTGCTAATGAATTAGGATTATATAAGCCAACATGGTTAGAGTTAAAAGATACACCTTGGGATCCTGAATTAATAAAATCTTCCTCTACATCCAGTAGCAGAAATCAATGATTTATTCTAAACTAAAACGTGAATAAAGAATTTTTTTTCTTTTATTCATATGGTATTGTAATTTTTCAATCGTAGAAGCAATACCAAAAATTTTACAAACTGGATAATCAGGTTGAGAAAAACTATTAGGAATGTTTATGTGGGAAGCAATCCCAAAAGGAATTTTTGGTACTAATTTAGAGTTTGGGAAATAGATTGGGAGTTTAATCCCATAAGGTTCAATTTTTCGGATAAAAGTATCTTTAATGATATTTTGAAGAAAGTTACGACCTGATTTTAATTCCCAAAGTCGGAAATTTTCATCAAAGGTAGGTATAATTGAAAATGGAAACAATTTATTATCTGAAATTACGAAATAAAAAGTAATAAAACTATTAATTTCTAGAAAATGGATAATCCTCTTAAATATATTAATAATCCAATCTTTGGTTAAATTTGATGTATCATTAAATGGTACTAATGCGTTTTTTTCTAATGGATAAAGCAGAAATTGATGGTTACCTGGTCTTACTAGAGTTTGAAGACCTAAGCAAATTGGTTCTTTTTGATTCGTAATAAATGCTATAGAATGAATCTTGGAAGCAGGTAAAGTAATCCCCCGATAATTTTTGTGAATTCCCTGTAATATAGTTTGAGATGGAATATAAAATGTATTTTCAGGACAAACAAATATTATTGGATTATTCTCTGAAATTTCTAGCTCAGTAATTGATTGGATAACAAAATCGGATTGAATAACTGATTCTTCACTGATTTTTTTAATAAATTCAAAATCAGAGAGGTTTAAGTGAATTATTCTTAAATAAGGAAAATAGTTTTTAACCTTATTGACAACGGAAGATAAATCTTTTGATTTTCTATGGAAAGGGGAACAAGCAATTAGAAAATCAAATTCAACTTCCTCGATCATAATTAGAGACAATTCAAAAAGGTACTGTTCAATAGAACGGTGATTTGGAGTAGAAATCTTTTCATAAGCTACTTGTTTAACAACTGAAAATTTCCAATTCGCAAATTTTCTTACTTCAAGATTTCCCATAAGGTCAACAGATCCAATTAATATTTCTGGGAAGAGGGATTTAATCGATTTTACTAATGATCCTACTTCATATCCAATAATTAAAACCCGTTTAGAATCTTTTAGTTCTTGCATGTAACAAACCAGATTTAAATAATATAGACACTTATGGTTTCATAAACTAAAGTATAGTAAATTCTACCAGTATATCCAAATATTGATAAATTAAATTAATACTTATCATATAAGCTGTAAAAGAGAATATAGTATCATTTACTTTAAAATGATTATTTGGTCAGTCTTGTATGGAGATTGTACATATAAATCATTATATACTAAATTAAATTGTGATTATTCTTTTTGATAAAAATATGGAAGTAAACAGATATGCAAGATGATAGTCGTGATCGATTTTTATATTTACAGGTAATTATTGATTATTTAAAGATTAACAGTCATAGAATCGCACATCATGCACTATCAAGGACTGCAAACCCTTTATCATCAAGAGAAGATTTTAAATCCCTTATTCCTTATATTGATGGACATATTGCTGATATATTAACATTAGATGCAAATTCAAACAAAACTTTTGTAAAAAGTGTTTTCTTTGATGAATTGGTTGCTCATTTTCAAGGTGATTATTCCTTGAATGAGAGTTTAGCTGGACTTGAAGGCAAAGGCCTAGAAAATATTCATTATATATTTGTAACAAATGGAGTACTAATTCCTACTTTAGTTTGTGAAGAATTCTTATCAAAATTCACTTTTTTAAAGGAAATGACCTTCTTAGAAACTAGATATGATCCTAAAAGTATCCATGCGATTGGAAATCCCTCTATATACCTCAGGAAAGTAGTTAGTCAAATAAAAGAAATACTACCTTCTTTCGAAGAAGAACTTACTAACAAGTGTAGTTGTGGAGGGAATTATTGGAAAGGAAAATATCAGATCAATTATTGGGGAAAGAATTTACAAGTTGAATATTCCGTCTGTCCAAATTGTGGAATTCAAAAAGAAGGCCCTGAAAACGCAGGTCAAGTAATGAACTTTGTACAAAAACTTTCCGCAGAATAAAAACTGAATTTATTATCAGAAGGATTGCCTAGATTTAATTTACTTCAAAATCGTTAACTATTTTAAAGAAAATAGACTGTAAAAGTTGATAAATCAGATAAACAAGAGATAAATTATTATTTTGCATTATAATGTTAGAAATACTGAAAATCAAATTTAAAATTTGCATCTGATGCTAAAATACTTATGAAGGGAGAAAAGGTGAAAAGAAAAGTCGGTTGCAGTAACCTTAAGAAGAGTAAGTTATTGAACAATCGCTTTTCTTTTCTTATTTAACCAATATACCTTCTTTCTTATAAGGTTTCCTGTTTTTACATTTCCTTTTTTTAAGAAAACAGAGTTAAATAGACCGTTTTTTCTTTAAATTTATGACATATTTTGCTAAATACCTTAAAGTATAAGCATGATAATGCATCATGTTCCCTAGTACTATCATGTTGATGAATAAGTTCTAACTCGAGTTACTCCATTGATGTAGTGCACATCAAGGAGCTTCAACAATTTATCCCTAACAAACTACAAATTCGAGGAAAAGGCTCATTGATATCACTTCTTCTGAGGCAAGCATCATTGAAATGCATATCTTAAAAATTAATATCCGACTCTAAATAGGAAATATCGTTATTTACTGATTTAAAGCCGTTATCTCTATTATCTGGATAGTTTTTTATCTAAAAAGCGACTAATCATCAGACAAAATTAGTATTCCTACAATTTTTCTTTCTTCCTTTCTTAGAAAGTTTTCAATGAGGACATAAGAATCCTTAAACAACTTATCAAAATATTGAAATTATCTGCTCTATTCTATGTTAATCTCTATTTTATATTCTTTTCATTGGCATTATTTAAGAGAGTCTCAATTTCCAATTATCAACGGATTTTAGAATTTCTTCCTTTATTTTATTTAAACTTTCAGGAGTGATTGTTTTATTGCGAGACAGTTTTTCGAGATTTAAAGCAAAACGATTCATTTCATAGGAAATAGTACCTGAAAAAATAAGGGTGAAAAGATCATCTTTACTCGATCTAATTATATTTACCATAGCATGAGCTGAATCAGCGGTTTTAATTTTACCAGCAAATGAATCAAAGAATGAAGAAACTCTTCGTGAATCAGTTGATTGCAATTTTTCTCTCTCTTTGATTTCAACTGCAATTCCAACGATCGCGTTCGCAATTGTCGGTTCTAGTCGATTCATTTCATGAATAATTGTCGTTTCTAGGTTCTCATCGACAATTGCAGTTAATACAACCTTTGGAGTTGAATTAATTACAGTTGAAAGGAGTAATCCTCCCGTTGTTCTCACTGTCATATTGACAAAATTCCCTGAAAGCTCACGCGATATTGTATCTCCTGTAGAGGTAACAAGACTACTTAATGCACTTAAAGCCAGTTCTACTTCTTCATTATCTACTTTTGAGCGTGTAATTATAGGTAAACCAGATTCATCGGATAAGACACAAATTTTAGCTCCTAAATCCACAATTGAAGCGATTAACACGGATAAAGATTCAACATCTGTTGACATTCAGTTACCTTCCCAGTCTGGCACATTAACTTATATAAAAAATATATTTTAAGATAAAAAGTGTTTGTAAATAAGATTTACGAATTTTCAATAAGGTATCAATTTGTTCAAGCTTTAAATATCGGGCTAGGTAAAACTTATAGGAATGTTGGGCAATACCTCCAAATAAGATTATCAAACCACTATAATCTTATTAAATAACACTATATCGGTGCATTTAGTTTTTTAAGCAAGGTAACCCCGATAATTATGGATATTACAATAGTAGAGATGGTCAAAATATGGAATTATCTCCAAATGTCGAACGTATTAAATATGCTATACGTGATATTGTCTCTACGGCAAAAGAGGTTGAAAAAAAGGGGAAAAAGCTATATTATTTTAATATAGGAGATCCTAATAAATTTGATTTTGATACACCTGACTATTTAAAATCAGCGTTAATAAATGCATTAAATGAACCATTTGCTAATGCCTATAGTGATTCTGCAGGAAATCAAAATCTAAGAAAGGCGATTGCTCATAGACAAGAAAGATTATGGGGTACTATACTCAATCCAGAAAAAATCCTTGTGACAACAGGTGTTTCTGAAGCTATATCTTTTATTGCAGCTAGCATAGCCCCAGGAATTGAAGTTTTAGTTCCTTCCCCAGTATACCCTTCTTATCTTTCTTACTTCAATTTTTTTAATATAAAGCCGATACAATACAATACTGATGAAAAAAACCATTGGTATCCTGATATTGACGATATTAGAAATAAAATATCTCCTAAAACGAGAGTAATTCTTATTATCAATCCCAATAATCCAACAGGGGCTGTATATCCCCCCAAAGTGATAAAAGAAATAACCGAATTAGCTGGGGAGAACAACCTTCTCATCATTTCTGATGAAATCTATGATCTCTTGAGTTTTAGGGATGATTATAAATCAACAGCTTCATTAACTGATCTTCCCGTTTTAGAATTGAATGGCATTTCAAAAACGTTCTTATCTCCAGGATGGCGATTAGGATGGGCAAGCCTGAGAGATAATGACGATAAATATACTAGTTTTTGGGAAGCTATGGCCAAACAATCACGAATCAGATTATGTTCAAATTCTCCAATCCAGATTGCTGTAAGTAAAATTTTGAACAAACCAATGGATTTTCTCCCCAAAGCCAAAAAGAAAATAGAAAACCGTGCATTATATTTCGCTAAAAGGATAAATGAAATGGACGGATTATCAGTTTCTCCTCCCAAGGGAGCTTTCTATGCTTTTCCTAAAATTGAAAAAAAAATACCAGATCGTCAATTTGTACTGGAACTTTTAAAGGAAACAGGAGTATTATTTGTTTTTGGAAGTGGCTTTGGAGAGCTAGGAAAAAGTCATTTTCGATCAGTAGTTCTCCCCCAAGAAGATGAAATGACGATTGCTTTAGATTTAGTTGAAAATTTTTTAAAAAAAATTCCTTAGAATAACAAATGTGATGTGTAGAGGATGACAAGGATAGATGAAATCAAGAAGATCGAGCTATACCCAATTATAGGGACAGATAGCCACCTTAATGTAAAGGGCTTGAAAGATGAAGATGGACGTAATAGAACAGGGTTTTTTATCACTGGAATGAGATTTATCAATATAGAACAGCCTGAACCTCGCAGGATTAGAGCTCGAATCTCTTGGAATATCGAAACTCAAGCTTTAGAAATTGAAGAAAATGTCTCTAGTATGATGAAACGAGGTATTGCACTATCAGTTTTTTCTATAGGAATTAAAGAGGGAGAAAGCGGATTAGAGTTCCAAGAACCAATCATTATAAGGGGGAATCCTGAATTTACAGACCATTCATTCGAAGGAACTTCGATACGTTGTTCTTGGATGGATAATCCATTAGTTCTGGAGCTTTCATCTTCAGAGGGACGATTCTTATCTACTAAATTAAGAACTAAACAACAAATAGTTGAAGTTAGAATCGGATGAAGGATTACATCAAATTTTTGGAGACTTACTCTTCTTTCTCTTGATTACTTCTCAGGATTTCCCTGTTTGTTAATAAAAACAAATACTTTTTACTCTAAGACAACTTGGTTTTTTTCGATTCGATTTGTAAATCTCTTTAAATGAAGAAGAAAAAAAGATTTAATAATACTCTTCCTCAATATATTTATTGTTAAAGAACTCACAAATAGGTGTTCTCTCAATGGTTCCTGAAGAAAAAGATGACCCTGAACAGATTGATCCTGAATTGAGAAGAATAATGCAGATTCCTGATGATCAAGAGCTACCACCAGATATTTTATGTGATGTGATGATTAGAGCTTTGGAAAGCCATCAATTATTGATTCGAACATCAGCTGTAAATCAATTAGTAGATTTGGGACTGAATCATTCCCAAATGGCTTTACCAAAAATTTTAGCAGCTTTAGATCCTGCTATTGACTATTGGACTGTCCGTTTTGGAGCTGTAGAAGCGTTAGGAGAGATTGCAGACAAAAGTACTATAAAGCCTTTAATTGAGTATTTGCTAAAAGATGATGATCCCGATTTTCGTGCAATGATTGCCAAACAGTTTGGAGAAATGGGATCTGTTGCCCATGAAGCTGGACCTGCATTAATTGAAGCATTATCAACTCAAGATTATTCTGAGATCAGAGAGAACGCGGCCTATGCACTTGGTAAAATTAAATATAAACCCTCTACAAGGTCTTTAAAAGAAACTCTAGCTAAAGAGAAAGATAAATACGCAAAACGGAAAATAACATGGTCATTAGGAGAACTAGGCGATCAGCAAGCTATAGACATTTTGGTTCAAAAATTAAATGATTCCGACAGAGAAACACGCGCAAATGCAGCTGAGGCACTAGGAAAAATAGGAGAAAAAGGGTCTATTATTCCTTTGCTTAAATCTACTCAAGATACAGATGTGGAGGTACAAGCTAAAGCCATAGAAGCATTAAAAAAGTTCTCTGAAAGTGATGTGATATCAGAAATTGAGAAAACATCTGAGGGAGATAGACTTGTTGCCATTCAGCTATTTGATGAGTATCTCTTTAACATTGAGAATGAATCAATCGTTCAGAAGGTAAAATCTGTTAGAGAACCGATCATTGCGGAATATCGTGGAGAATTAGGTAAAATAAAAACAGAACTCGAATGTTGTAAAGTTTTCGTTGAAGAAGTATTTGGAAAACTATCTAAAATTTCAAAAGATGAAATTAATCAGCTACTTGTAAAGGACATCCCCCAGATTGAATCACGAATTGCATCTATTCAGCTATATAAATTTCGAAAACATAAATGGTTAAAGAATGATCTCTTTTTCGATTTAAATCAGGTAAATTCTCTCTATCGTGAAGCAGGAACTATGGTATCGGAATTAAGAGACAACGCCTCAAACTTACTCAAAAGAAAAGTAGATGAAGTACAGGCATTAGAAAAGTTGAATAATGACCCGAGTTAAGGGATGAAGTGATTAGTCCATCCGAATGATCTTAACACGTTTTCCAATCCAACTTGGAGGCAAATAAACTCTTCCAGAGTTACCTGATTTTTTTACTTCTTTTTCTAGCATCTCCTCTCCATAAACTTCAAATTTACTTTGTCTTATTGAGTCGCTCATAATATTAATTTGCCCCTTAGGATGTTTTACCGATGTTTAATTCCAAAGTGAGGTAGGTAGAGAGTTTAAAACCAACTGAAGAGAAGAACTCTACTAAGTCTCCCCAATTCCAAGCAGTCACTGTCCGAATGACTTTAATTCCCTTTTTAGAGAAGTAATTGATAACATGCTTAGCTAATGCAGTACCAATCCCTTTATCCTGAAACTCTGGATCAACGCCTAATAAGATAATCCAGGCGCTTAAATCATCATCACCATAAATATAAACTTTCGTTTCTGCAATTACGTATCCTACCAATTTCCCTTCAGGAGTAAGCGCCCCAAAACTTTCTTCTCCATGTTTTTCAATTTGATCAATTAATTGCACTTTAAATAATGGAGATCTTTCTCTGCGAATTATTTGTTGATCTATCTGAATAATCGCGTCAATGTCTTTTGTTGTTAAGGAACGAAATACCAATTGAGTGTGTAATTCTTTTTTTGGAGTCATCTATATCCTCTCTTGCTACAATGGATTGAATCTAGGTTAAAAAATAAATACTTTATGGACAAAACCTAAGAGTTGATTCTCAATTTTTTTTAGAACGAATATATCTAGGTAACTTTAAAACAATTCCCGTACTTAGAATCCAGAAAAATTCAAAAGAAGAAGAATAATGTAATGAAGAAAGTGAAAATAATTTCGTATGTTCATTATTTAATAGAACGAGACTGAGTTCCACTGTAGTCCCAACTGCATGAAGAGTTTGTATATCGATAAAAGTTATATTATCAAAACTTGTATGCCATGGGGTAAATCTAAAGTTAAAATCATCGATAATGTCAATTGCTGGAAAACCTTTTTCTAAAAGTGGGATATGATCATCAATTATTGATTTGCCTGATTTATTTATAAAATAGTTGTTATAACCGATTGTGTGAGCTGTATCCCATATGAAATTCACTAAGTCCCCTGCATACTTTATAGAATTGATTTCTTTAAAAAAAGAAGCATTTTCTGCCCCTACCATATCTAAAAGTATTGCAAAAGAGGGATTTATATTTGTCAACATATCTGATGAAGCAAAATACCTTGATCCAAGAATCCAATCCCATCCATTAATATTTCCTTGATCTTCGGCATCAAAAAAAATTAGGTAAAAATTAGATAAATTATGATATTCATTCAATACTCTGGCTAATTCTAAGGAAATAGCTACGCCACTAGCTCCATCATTTGCTCCAAGAACTGGTTCCTTCCGTTTTGAATAGTCTGGGTCTTTATCTGCCCAAAGACGAGTGTCATAATGGGCCATTATTAAAAATATTTGTTCTGACTGCTGGATAGAAGGTGGATAACATATAAGATTAACAATTGGGACATCTTCTAGTGAACCCCAATCCTTTGAAAAATTCTGAAAGATGATATTCCAATCTGGTAAAGAATTAATAATAAGGTGTCGTGTCTTTTCAATTGCATTTGAACCTGGAATACGTGGTCCCAGACTAATTTGTTCATGAATTAGTTCCAATGACTTGGTTGAATTAAAAACAGGTTCTAGATATTTTATAGAGAGATTATTTGGACTTTTCAGAGTAAAAGAATACCAATAAGAGGTTTGAATTAAAAAAAATAAGCTTATTAATATAAATATTCCTATTCCATATTTTTTATGCTGTTTCGTCATCAAAAGCCTCATGTTTTGATTTTTCCCACTCATCGACTATTTGTTTTGCTTCTTCAGCATATTTTTTTGCGTTTTTACTTAGTTCTGGATCTTGGGGATTAAAGGCACTTTTTTCTTCCAATTGTTTAATGTTTTCATCAGCTACCCGACTGTATTCTTCCATATTTTCGTTTTTCGCTGCTTCTCGTGCAATTTTTAAAGCATCAAGTGCTTCAGAAATTTTCTGATCTTGTGCTGAGATTAACCCTTTGGCAATAAGTCCAGCAATCATTGCATCAATTTTATCAGAAGCAAGTGATCTTCGTAAGATTTCATCTATATCTTTTATTTCTAAGTTGAGAGTCTTTTCTTTTTTGAATCTATCGGAGTCTATTGATTCCAAAAGGTTCGCTGTATTTATGGCTTCCCTAACAAATTGGATTGATTGGTCAATTGCTTGACTAAGGTCTTTTGATGAGGATTCAATAATCGCACCAACCTCTCTGACAAATTTCTGACTTTCAACCCCCATCTTTTCAATAAATGACCCAAGCACACCTTGCAAAGAGGATTTTTGTGAGTTTTCTTTTGTTGTGATTATAGTTTCAATTAAGAATCTTGCAGACACATCTAAAGGTTCAATAAGAACGTTTAAGATGCTTTCTTTGTAGGAAAATTGAAGTTTTACGAGATCTTTTTTCCGCAATAGTTCTCTTTGAGACACGAGGATTGCACTTTTCAGATTACTGAGAGAATACGATTTAGAGTGTCCTACATCGTTATTTTCAGGGGTAAATTTAATTTTTTTTTGGTGAAAAGTTAATAATCCCTTTTTATTTCTAAGATTATTATCTGAATCATCACTTTTCAATATAATCCTGTATTGACTTGCATCAGATCCTTCCAAGGTGTCATCTCCGATAGTTATTAGATGAAAAACTACGTTTTATTGATGATTTTTTCAGACATTTTTAAATTTTAAAAAGTACTTATGTTAACATTTCCATATTATTTACATACAAGAAATAGCTCGGCTTATAATGAAAAATAATTAACTCTATTCAATTAAATATTTTTAGTAATGTATTGATTATTAATAATTCTTTGAATAAGGTTCTTTCCATCAATAAAAAAGTGAGTTCTCAAACAATGCCAGTTAAACCGGTAGACTCTTCCGCCTTTGATGAAGTTTCATGTGGAGGAGTTCCAGTTTACTTTACAGATGAAAAAAATCAAGAACCTTTGTACCTTTTACTCCTTCATAATGGGCCATATAAATACTGGGCTTTTCCTAAAGGACGTCAAAATTTTGGGGAAACATATGAAGAAACCGCGATCCGAGAGATAAGAGAAGAGACTGGGATAAGCGATTTTGACATTTTAAAACGTTTAATCAGTGATTCAATCTATTTTCCCAAAAGAGGCGCAATAAACATTGTAAAAAAAGTAGTTTTCTTTTTGGTACGTTTCCATTCTCAGAATATTGAGATCTCCAAGGAACATGTTACTTGGAAATGGGTAACATTTGAAGAAGCATTATCAATGTTAACCTTTGAGGATTATTCAAGAGTATTGAAAGAGTCTCATGAAATATTAAAAAAAGAATATTTGTCTTAACTAGATATGTAAAAAATAGTAGTTAAAAAAAAAGGGCAGACTTTAAAGTCTGCTTGAGACGAATTGAGGGGTTTTTTCTTTCTGTTTTTGTTGTCTGATAATAACAGTTCGTGACCATTTTTGAGTCAATCGTTGATTCAAATCAGGAATTTGAGACTCATCTTTTACAATTCTACCTAAGATAAGATCTATTGGTAAAAAGAATGCTCTACCTAATGAAGAGATTATTAAGTCACCAATTAGAGGTTTTTCACCTGTATTTTCAGAAACTACTTCTAGATTAAGTGCCATTTTGCCCAATGTCTGACCATAATAATATTCCATTAAAAAGGTATATATAAAGAATAAGAGAGAAGATGGACCTATAGAAAATATCCAGGGAAAAATAGAGATTGAACTATTACCCCAAAAGTCCCAGAATCCAAAACTAAAGAATAATATTGAACTTAATGTAGAAGTTATTAATCCTACAATTACTTGGTCAATCAAAAAAGCCCAAAAACGTGAGCCAAAATCAGCAATAATAAGACGGTTACCAACAGATTCTTTGTATACCGTAATGCTTTCTTTGCCCTTTACTGCTTCTTTAACCGTTTTTTGATCCTCTGAGAGTAATATTTCTCCACATTGAGAACAGAATGCGCTATCTCGTTCATTTAATGAACCACAATTTGTACATTGCAACATAAATTCCGCTTGAGACCGTGGTTTAGCTTCGACGATATTTGTAGAGGCACCTTGATAATATCGTACTCTTTCAGGTCTTCTTTTTGTTCTGATACCACTCCATACTAATATAATACCGAGTAAAGCGAATAAACCACCAAAAACAACAAGAATCCACCCAATTGCGTTGATAACTGGAACTTTAGCACCTACAGTGAAAGTAACATCAATTGAATTAGAAGCACCAAAATCAGCATTCATGACGATAAGGGATATGGTTCCGCTGGTTACATGTTCATAGGTAGGGTTCCATATAAATTCGTTTCCTAGTGTTCCACCTGCAAGCCATGATATTAAACTCACATTTGGTAACTCCCAATTTGTACCATTTGGTCTTTTAGTATATTCAATAGTATATGATGGTTCAGAACCGCCATCCCAATTCTCAAAGTATTCAAAATTTGTAATATACAAATAAGAGATACTATTGGAAAGAAGCTGATCTGCACTAGACATAGTACATAGTCCCACAAAAACAGGGTGTCCTGTTGAATTGAAAGCATTCATCTTCAGTGTAACGAATTTGGAGGGATCAATTCGTACTCCAATATTTACCGTGTCCAGAGGAATATCCAATCTTATTGCTTGAACTCCATTTTCGCTAATCCGCATGTTTCTAGTCATAAAATACCCTTGGTTATCAGTAAATACGGGAACAACTAGCAGGATCGCTGAACCCCCAATGAATATTGGAAATCCTATAAGAAAAATGAAAATTCCAGCAATTATTTTTACTGTACTTACCATTTTAATCATCTAGATTTTTATTTTATTTGGAATTAAATAGATATTTTTACTAATATATAAGTAGGCCTTGCGGCAGCGTAAAAAAGAGCTCAATCTTCAAACGCCTAGATTTAATCCTTCTTTGGTATAATTGAATATAAAGCTTCTTTTAACGCGTGGAATACTTGTCTAATGTTTTTAATAGCGCGTTTGCTAAATCTATTTCAAGAAAATTTGTCAAACAAAGAAGTGAAAACATGAGATCCCCACATTCTTCTTTAACAAATTGTAAAGGGGATTCAAGCTGCCGCTTTTTTTCAAAGTTACGGATATTCAAATAATCCTGTAGGGCTCTTGCTAGTTCACCTAGTTCTTCAGTAATTGCTGCAAGAAGCCAAGGAATATCCCAATATCCACCGTGTGAAATAACATAATCATTCACTTGCTTTGCTAGATTTTGTAATTCCATTAAGATCACCTTTGTGAATTCGTTTTATAATGCGTTATCTCAACCAAAATCGATAGCTTCTGATGAGATCGAAGAGATTTTAAACTAAAATATTAAGTTGTACCTCAACGCTGTATTGATCAAATTCTTAAGAGGTTTTTGATATGAGCTATGTTGAAAAAGCATTTTGGGACTATTTAAAATCAACTTTGTTTTCAGGGGTAAGGATTCTTGTTTCTAGAAGATTTATTCTTTTCTCTATAATTTTGTTTATAACTTCTGTTATTACAACTGGAGTAGTTGTTTTTCAAGGGCAAGATATACCATTTATCAGTTTACTAACAGTTGATTTAGTGTTTTTATTACAAATTAGCATTGCAATCGGCTTCATTATTGCAGGATTGTTTTCTAAAAAACTAAATGTAATCCTAAGATTTATAATTCTTTTAATAACCGTTTTTCTCGTTCAGATCTTATATTATTTTTCGCAAAATAATAATACTTTTCAATTTATAGCTGAATTATTAACCCAAGCTTTTCCATTGTTCGCCTTTCTCAGTTGGGCGTTCTTGGCTCCGTTAGCTGCCTTTACTTTTACGAAGGGGATGATGTCAAATAAACTTACTGGGAGTATCTTATTTTTAGGAAAACCTGTTTCCGAAAGAAAATCAATTTTTTCAGGATTAATGTCATTAATTGCATTATTATCTTTATTTTGGAATTCTATTTTAGTTTACATAGGATTAACTGAAATTAGATTCAGTTATTTAGTTCTAGGGATAATTGGAGCTGGAATTGCATTCCTCATCATACTTGTTGTTAATGGGTATATCTATTCTGATGATGTCTTTAATACTATTTTAGGTGTTTTCTTTATAATTAGCCTTCCCAATCAAATACTAATTTTCCTTTCTTCAGTGAGTGGAACAGAAAGTGTAGTTTCAAGTCTCGATTATATCTTTGTTCTTTTTTCTCTTATTTATACCGCACAAAATATTTCTCGTCGGGTCAAATTAAAGGGAATTGTTCATACTACCGATACTAGGAAGAAAATAAAAGAAGATCCTTTCCGTATAGGGAGATTTATTGGTTTTGTCGGAGGAGAGGGGATTGTTTTAATATATTTAGGGTTATATTTAGGATTTCATCTTATCCAGCTTCAAGTACTTAGTGGAGTTGCTTCTGCTTATGAACTACTATTTGGATCCCTCCCTCTTTCAGAAGTCTATCATGATATTACAATGGCTTTTATGGTCTTAATCCTTCTCATTGTAATGCTTTTTTATACTATACAAAGAGGTAAGGGATATTGGGAAGCAGATATTTATCGATTTGACTTTTTACCCCCTTATGAAGATCTTATAGAATATTTAGAGAAAGTCAAAAGAGGAGATGTTGGAAAAATGGACTTAGCACTTACTGTTGGAAAAAAGGCTGTAGCTGTTGGTGGAATAGGAATTTTTACAGCAGCTAAGAAATTTCGTGACCTTGTTGCCCGAGATAGAGGTAAGAAGGATCATTGAAGAAATTTTAATCATTAAAATTTCTAAGGGATCGATCCGCGAGACACTACATTGTGTTTATGGATTGATTCCTGCGATATTGTTTGAGCTTTAATCCTTAAATTTTTCTTTGAATAGTGTTTTGAGGCTAGTTCTAAAAGATTACGAGTAACATCCTCAACAAATAATGGATTATTATACATTTTATCTACTACCCACTGTTCATCTTCAGATTTTAGGAGAGAAAAGGTTGGTGAAGAAAAACTTTGATCAATAATTGCACTTAAATCCTCCATATCAGGAATATCTTTTGTCTTGCCACTCAAAGTAATTTCAGCATACGCTCGTTGTATATGAGTCCTTTGAGATGAATTTTGGGAAAGAGCATGAGGACAAGCGGTATTTCCAAAGGTTCCCAGAGATAGCTTATGTTCAATCTCTTTATTATTCCACCGAGTAATTAATTTTCCTTTATAGTATTCTTTAGATGGTTTTTTAGTAACTGGAGTTAATCGTGAAGTAAAAAAAAGGAAATCTAAACTGATTGAGGCTTTATTAAAATCGTGTCGATTATTAAGTGTTTTTAAAACATGAATGGACATTTCTTCAAGGGAATAATGTGTTTCTATTTCACTACTTAAGACTTCAGATATTGTTTCAATAAAGCGTGATAAATGGGCACCTTTTTGATTTGAAGGTAAATTTATAACCACGCTTACAGTAGCTGTATACCGATAAATCTTAGTACCCCTAGTAATTGAAATTTGTGTTTTAAAATCAGTAACACCGACTTCATCTAATGAAATTTTAACATTTGGAGTTTGATTTTGTAGTTCTTGGGACATAATACCACATAACATCCTGTATATTGAACATGCGAATGATAACAATCCTAGTTCGATAAGAAGAATTAATGAAAATTCTCAGCAATCTGTTTACACACTTCAGAACAGATTTGATGGAGATTTTTTAATTTTTTACTATCAACATTGTTTTATTTATGGGATCAGGAAGTTTTTTTACCATATTTAATGTATTTTGTTAATTCCATATCAAATTCCTTAGCTTTAATTATTCATCAGAAGAGAATGATAAAATTCAGAAGGGTGTGAAATTTTAGGTAAAAATTTTTGATTCTTATTTCAGAATTATCTGAATACCCAAATAAATAAAAATAGGCATTAAATCGTATAATACACCTTAAGTGTGATTATATTTATAACATTAGGAGATTTAATTGGTTTAGAAACAGTTTTGCCCCTTCTTGACTCTCTAGTAAAAGAATTTGCGCCTAAATTTCCTATTTATCTCTTATTCAGGAAAATGGTATAAGTGGCAAAATTAGGACGAAAAACAGGATAAGGTTTTTATAAATATTACAATGATTTAGTTTAAATCAATAATTTATGTGTACATTAATCCTCAGTGATTTATTCAGTAAAAAATAATTGTGTGAAAAGCTTTGTCCTTACCAAAGGTCATCAGTATCTATTCGCGTACTTCTAGCTGTGGGAAAAAAACTATCGCATTGAATGTTTTTTTGTCTTATGTCAAAATAAATCCAGGAATGAGGGTTCTTATCGTAGATTTTTTAGATCCCGAGACACTCCAGTATTCGTTAAATAAATATGGCAAATCTTCCTTTACAAGTAAAGATTTCTTAAGCGAGATTTCTGATGATATTCTAGTCAATGAAGCCTTATCAATATTTGAAGACCAGGATCAAGGGTCATTTTTACGAATTCTTCCATCTTCAGGATGTCAAATTAGCATACCAGATCAAAAGAAAAGATTAGAATATCGAAAAAATGCCCTTTTTTTCCGAAATACAATAGATCTTTTAATCTTTCTCTTACCTATAGGTATTGAGGAGAATTCAATCAGCATGAATGCTATCCTCGAAAGTGATATGATCTGGATTGTGACAACTGAAAAGTATCCTGAGGTCAGCTTAACCCGTTCTGCGGTTCAGAATTTCTTTAATTTTCTTACTAAACCAACTCTATTATTATTTAATAAAGTGAAACCCCCCTTATTACTAACAAAACTTGATAGGTATAGAGAAGAATTAGAAAAAAAAATTAGACAACCTATATGGTATATGATACCTTGGCTAGAAGAACTGAATAATTTTAATAATGACGGCATCTTTCAAATTGAATATCCAAATTCAGTAGTGAATGAAATATTTAAAGAAATTAATGAATTATTTCAAGAATTTACAGCCTCTAGTCAAGTACAACCAGACAGAAAGAGAGATGGTGAAGAAAGCCCAATTGCTTTATTCTTCACTGATACCGTTTCAGGAGCTACAATGTATTATTACTTCTTTGGAAAAGCAGAGGATGAGATGAAAAATCCAGCCTTAATAACCGCTGCAATGATGAGTATTGCTCAAATGGTATCTGAAACAGCAGGAAGACGAGGAGATCTTCATTACATCGATAATGGCAATGTTAAGATCTATTTAAGAAAAGGTAATATGGTATTAGGAATTCTCTATACTCCGATTGAAAATGAACAGTTGGTAACACTCCTTTCTGATTGTATTCAAAGGTTTGAAAAAGAATTTAAAGATTCTATAATCGATTTTTCAAAAACAGGGAGAATAGGAGGATTTTCGAAAGCACATACACTTGTCGAACAAATTTTTGAGCTATACATATTTGATATCCATACAGTTTCTGAACCCCTACGTAATAAAATTTTGAGCTATGGAACTCAACGGGATCTCCTTCATGGCGATCCTGAAGAACTTTTTAAAGAATTTGCTAAAAACTTTCTGGAAAATGAAGAGATAAGGCTCTTATTAATGTTAGAATTTACTTCTGCTCATAATACACGCCATAAATATCTGCTTGAATTAGGTTTAAATCCCCACAAATTTAAAAATCAAATTGAGGAAAAAACTGGAAATTTACTTTGTTCTTGCACTAGACCACCTGAATATGTTCAAATACAGGCGTATGATGCTTTAGCAATTTTGTCCCTTCCTGAAAAGCTAAAACCAACAGCAAGAGCTCTTTTCACCTCCAACGTACTTTCTCCTGAAACTGCAGCTAAAATAACTAAGAGAGATGATATACTTGAGCTTCAATGCTTAGAAGAATTACGAAAATTAGGATATGTAAGACTTATTTCTCCCGAATGATAGGATTAATGTGTCTAATATAAAATTTAAACTTTATTTTCAAAATTAGATTGATTTTCCTTTTTTTAAACAAAAATCATAAGAATCGAAATTTCAGGACCAATTGCGTCGATATCAAATAATATATATGTTTATTTGTTTTAGAGTGAATAAGTAATTTATGCTTTCTGATTTCACTGAAATTAAAAGAAAATTCCTTGATTAAGTTTTATAACTGATATTTAGTGGAGTGAATTTGTTTGGAACGCCAATATGATATGTATGCAACAATAAAAGTTGAAGAAATGTTAAAACGCCGCAGAATGGATCCTGAGACAGATAGAATGGAATTAATAAAGAATAAAGGATTGGTTCAGCGGACACTAGCCTTAATCCGTGGTAAAGAAGTCTCGTCAGATGAAGTCAATTCCACAATTAAATGGCTTGAAAAAGTCTCAAAATATGTTCCCATCGCCTCAGATAAAGAACTTGAGGAAATAGTGAAAATAATGGTAATTCTGAGCGAAGAAAGAGCAAAATTCAATGAATTATATGATGTTCCTGGGCTAAAGCTTATGAAACGGGTTCGTGAGGGCATGATTCGATATATGGTTGTATTAAGTGAAATTAGAGCTCGTAGCGGAGAATATTTAGAACATTGGTTTACAGATGAATATTGGATATCTGAATGGAGTCGAATTCTTCTTGATCTAAAACCAAATGATAATATGGTTAAATTTGGTTTCAATGATATAAAAGCACAGGACTTCCTATTTCTTTTAGAATTAGAATTAGCAGCAGCAGATGATGCTTCAAAATTAGAAAAACCAATGGTTCGATTACAACCGATCGAAAATAAGGATACTTTCTTAATTATTCCTACTGAAGTTGCAGCAAATGATTATAGAATTCAAGTAGATAGAATTCTGAATAAAGATGTTACTTTTACTAATTGGGTAAAGGACACTTTAATTTCTCTAAAACTACCTAAATTTTAAATTGGTGAAAAAAATGAGTGAAGATCGACGATTATGGAAAATTGTTTTAGCTGGAGATGGGGCGGTTGGTAAAACTTCCCTCCGAAAAAGGTACTTAGGTGAAGGATTCAGTACAGATTATATGAGTACTATGGGTGCTGATTTTGCGCTGTATGACACTGAAATAAAAAATACCCACATTCGTTGGCAAATATGGGATTTAGCAGGTCAACCTGTCTTTAAAGATGTTGTTAAAGCTTACTACACGAAAGTATTTGGTGGAGTGGTAGTTTATGATGTCACTCGTCGACAGACTTTTCAAAATGTCGAAAAATGGTTAAATGACATGTGGTCTTATTCAGGACGTGATCGAAAGGTTCCAGTAGTGTTGCTTGCTAATAAAATTGACCTTCGTGAAGAAGGAGCGGAAGCTGTCTCTACTGAAGAAGGTAAATCTCTTGCAACTAAACTAGGACTAAAATTCCTTGAAACAAGTGCAAAATCTGGAACTGGTGTTAAAGAAGCATTTAATGAACTTGGGAAGCAAATTTTAGAGTATACTATAAAATAAAGCCTTCCTGGATTTTTCCTGTTACCCTTATACATCATCAAGTTTTGCCTGGAAAAAGACATGACGTGCTTTTCCTTCAGGTGCGGGTACTTTCTCTAAAAAGTTAAGCTTTTCTAACTGGTTCAAATGATAACTAGTTGTACTTCGACTACGCCCCATTCGTTCTGCTACTTCTGAGGCTGTCATAGGTTTATTTTCATCAGCAATAACTTGATAGGTTCTTTTAAGATGATCATCCAACTCCTCAAATCTACGAAATATTGCATTAGTGAATCTTTTGGATTCACTTTCAATACCATCTAGTTTAGGGAGATTAAAATTGTTTTCTATTCTTGAGATCCTGTTATCAAGCATATCTATGTCTTTTTTAAGAGAAATAACTGTTTCTAAAATCAAATCGATTTTATCAGTTGATGAAAGCTGGTTTTTTTGTTTTTCTGAGCCCATTTTCAATGGCTCCTTTTCACACTACTAATCAGAGTAAAAAGGATCATGAATATAAGGTTTCTCAATGTGGAACTAGAGAAGATTCTTGATAATCTAATAAAACATGGTTAAATAAAAAGTATTTTTTTATACAGTCTTTGAAATATCGAAATTTTATCGTGAGGTCAAATTTTTAATATTCTGTAAGGGATACAAACTGTTAATTAGTGGTTAGGTCATTTCACTTACTATTTGCTTAGGAATTCTCGTAAAAACTCATTTAATTATAGAAATAAACTATCTCTTCAAAATTTTATTTATCAAAAAAGATTGAAAAGACTTATATATATCAAAAGATAAGAATCTTTTAAAAAATCGTATTAGAACGTCTTTTATAGACGAAAACCTAAGATAATTGAAGTAGGTTGTACTTGAAGCCTCAATAATAATTGAATGTGGCTTCATTAATATTTTAAGCTATTAAACTAAATAAAAATCTAGTAAAAAAGAGTCGGAAATACAATGTCCCAAGGAGCAGGATATCTATCTCATCAAGCGTTAGAAAAGGTTATAGAATCAGTAGGAAAGCATAAAGGTGTTTATGGAGCCGTATTGACAGATACAGATGGTTTACCTCTTCAGTCAAGTCTTCCTTCTGACGATACTGAGCGTGTAGCAGCTCATGTCGCATCATTAGTAGGAAAGGTTAGAGCAATATCACAAGAAATCTCACATGAAATTGCTAGATCAATAAGACTTGAATTAGAGGTAGGAGATGTTGAGATTATACCAGATTATGATTCAGAAATTATTATTGTTGCATTAGTTAAGCGAGAGAGTAGTACTATGACTCTCTCTTCGGATAGGTAGGTTGGTGATTTAACATGGTTGAAGATGAATATGTTATTCCCTCAGTCCTACAGAATACAATTAAGAGACTAGCAGCAAGAAGGGGAGTAAAAGGAATTTTGGTTTGCGATGAAGACGGTTTACCCCTCCAAAGTAATCTACCTCAGTCAGATGCTGAAAGAGTAAGTGCACATGTTGCTGCACTAATAAAAAAGGTTCGAAGTGTCTCAGATGCATTGGATCATGGAAAATTACAAAGTGTTTATGTAGAAATGCCACGATCAGAAATTATCATTACTCCTGATGAAACAGCTGGGTTTACAATAGTTGTTTTGAAAGAACGATTAGCTTAACCACTTATTAAAATCAGAATGATAAATTACCCCTATAATTATCATTCTCTTACCATTTTTTCTGATTTTAACCTTTTTCCTATCTTATTCTGGTTTGGAAAAACAATTTTTTTATAGCTAATCATAATTTTTTATATTGCTAAGAATTGAGTTAAATAAATCATAGGTTGATCTTAATGAATTCAGAAAAAATTGATATAGGAAAGCCACAATTTTGCGGGAATTGTGGATCAAAATTAATAGAAAATGCCACTTTTTGTGGGAATTGCGGACAAGCTGTCCCTAGTAGTCCAACTAAGCCTTTTATTATGACAAAACCTACTTCTGATTCAGCACATCAACCTGGATATCGGATTCAACCACTTCGTTTTGAGCCCCCTTTACCATTTTTTACTCACTTTCGTGGAGTACTTTTTTCGCCTAAAGAAGAGATGGCACGTATCATCCAACGGCCTAATATAAAGCAACCATTGTTAATAATTTTAATTGTTGGAACCTTATCGGGAATTGGACTTATGATTTTTTTCTCTAAACTTTCCTTAACCTTTACTGAGGAATATATTAGTAGTTTGGGGTTACCTGGAGGCGAAATTAGTGATATTGAATTGTCTTCGATCGTTCAAATATCATTATATTTATCTGCGTTATTTGTTCCATTAGGATTAATAGTAAATTGGGTAATAAACGCTGTAATACTTTGGATACTACACTCACTTTTTGCAGCACAAGTACCACCAGAATTGAGGAGTTATCGTGTTAATCTAACAGTTATAGGATGGGCTTCTCTTCCTGGAATCCTTGAAGAGCTAATAAATATATTACACAACGTAATTTTTGTAACTCCAAGAGCTGCTATTATCGAGAGTCAAACTCAATTACAGAATTTATTAGCTTCTCCCTCTTCCGAAATTCTCCAATGGTTTCTCTCTGGTTTGAATCTAATTATCTTTTTATATGGAATCCTCTTAATATATCTCAGTATAAGGCAATTAGATTCTCAGGGATCAAATTCATTAGTAATCATAATCATTTATGCATTAATTTCCTTTATGATACCTTTATTACTTGGTGGTTTCTTTTTCTAAACATTAAAATGAATTCTAGGAGAATATTGAAGTACGATACGAGTATAAATCATGTCTCCTAAGCGATTTACATTCTCAAAGCAGAATAGAGGAGAATCTTCGAAAGTAGGGAATAGATCCTTATCATTGAATAAATTCGTTCCTGATCCACAAATCACTGGTGCTATTGTAAGTTGAATCTCATCTATAAATTTTAATTTTAACATTTGGGCGTTTAAGGTTCCTCCTCCCTCAAGCATCAACATGTTAATCTTAAAATCCTTTTTTAACACTTTTAATAGCATTTCAAGATCAACTAATGGACCATCTCCACATAGAATGACTACACAGCCTAAATTTTCCAGTTCTTGTTGTTTTTGTTCTGAACATTGTGATGTTGTTCCAATAATTGTCTTTATCTCTGGCTTAAAAGTAATTACTCGAGAATTAACTGGAATATCTCCCCTTGAACTAACCACAATTCTGATTGGATGATGTAAAATCGGATTTTTTACATATTCTTCTTTGACTGTAAGCTTTGAATTATCTATTTTGATCGTTTCACTCCCTACCATGATTGCATCTGAATTCATACGTAAATTATGAACTCTTTGCCAATCTTGGGGGTTTGATAACTCTGAATCTCCTCCTAATGAGCTAATATAACCATTCAAGCTCATGGCTGCTGAAAGAATAACATATGGACGATTAATTCTGCTTTTTGAGTTCTTCATATATAATAACCTCTCCATGGAACAGATCTAAATCAATGTCTTGAGGAATCATACTACGAAAAAGGAGAGAAAAAATTGGATTCCTACCATATTCTGTTCGTGGATTATGAAGATTTATTACCAATAAATCCGCCCATGCCCCTACCTGAATTATTCCTGTATTCAGGGAGAAAAAACTAGAGGGATTGGTAGTTATCATTTTTAATGCCTGCAATGGTGAGGGATGAATATTTTCTTCTTTTAACCTATAAAGTGTCCATCGTAACTCTTCCAATATATTTGGAGGCGTTACCATCACATTATCCGTTCCTAATCCTATTTTATAAGCCAAATTCGACATAAAATAGCTAATAGGGGGAAATCCAAGACTAAAATAGGCGTTTGAACGGGGACAGAATATTATAAAAATGTCAGGTGGAATAGAGAGTAATTCCTCATGATTTAAAGAAGTACAATGTACAAGAAAATTAGGTTTAAGATATTTTAACGCTAACTGAAGATCCGAGATTCCAAATTTATTAATGGCATTCAGTACTACTTCTTGGGTCTCAGCGATATGAGTTCCAAGCCATAGATTCTTATTCTCAATAAATGATTTGAAAGATTGAATTTCTTCCATTTTATAATAAATAGGAGTGGATAAACCTAACCCTTTAATATATGGAACCAATTCTTCAAGGTTATTGGAATTTTGAGGACGTCCTAAAATATACACACTAATAGGTAGAGCTTTTGAAGCCTCTATTAATTCGAGTATTCCTTGTAATCCATTTTCTCTAAAGTCAAAACAAGTAGAAATTCCACATTCGATCATTTCGAGTAATGCTAATCTCATAGCTCTTATACGGTCAAATTTAGGGTTTTTTTCTGTTTCAAACTTTAATCCATTCTCCCCTACTGCTTCATCAAGAGTCTTATTATATGCTAAATCTTTTAGAGAAGCATCTCCTATATGTGTATGCGCGTTAATAAATTTTGGAACTAATAAATGAGAATTGTAACAAGAAACATTATCTGTAGGAGGTGAACGAACCTTTGTATTAATTTCTTTAATTTTTCCTTCTTGGTTAATTGTTATAAGGACATTTTCTTCTAACTCTAAATCTGGTCCGATTAATCCATATTTAGAAAAGAATTTTCTAAGGAGTGCCAAAATAGAGCTACTTCCATACCTTATGAATTTTTTTCTTAATTTTCCTTTAAAATTTTCTTAAATTATTAATACTATTTAATTTTCAATTAAATTTCCTTTTATAAATAATTCTTAAAATAAAATTCATTTACAAGTGTAATTAAAAAATTAAAATTAATGGATTAATCATGAGAAATTTATGAGTAATTTAACAAGATTTAGCATATTCAAAGAGTAATTTAAATTTCAAACATTATTTAATAACTATATTCAAAATAGAGAAAGAATTTTAGAATAAGCGTTTTCTAATTCACTCTTAACTCTGTATTGAATAAAAAAAAGGTATTTTTGGTTTTTTGATTTTTTAGACGGGTGATTCAGCCACTTTGATTACATCCAAATTATAAAACCTGTAATAATTTACTTAGGTACACTCAAGCTAATAGCAAACTAAATTGGTTCTTATAATAACAGATGCTAAAAAAAAGGACAATTTTTATTCCAATTAAAATTTAGATGTTTAAATTGAAATCAACATACTTTCCAGCTATAGATCCTGTAAATATACTGCATTATTTTCTTAAAGTACTTTTTATGATAGGATTCCTGAAATAAAATCAATTTGGGGAGATATTATTCCAAAATAGCCTTTTTCAAGTTTCTTTTCTATATAATCTTCGACAAAAATAAATTTGATTGTTTTATCATGTTTTAACAGGATTTTTTACCATTAAATCGATTTAAATAATTTTAAATAAAATTATTTTATACTTAAAAACTTTAAAACTTTCTATTTAGCTTTTCAGTCAATATTTCTTTATATTTTATCGTTTAAAAGTTTTAAGTTCTTTAATAAAGGAATTCACGAGGTTGAATTTTTGTAATAAATTAATTTATTACATTACATAACACAACATTTTTATAGAGATAGATGAAAGATTCTATTCCAGCATGGAGAGATACTAATTTCAAGTATCTCGGCCAGTTATTTCC
>Ga0209536_100000907_pt1 | contig 48741 bp, 41 predicted proteins | sample DeeMarSeWOR28_12_FD_187461 | JGI IMG/M metagenome (GOLD analysis project Ga0209536, IMG submission 187461) | Marine sediment microbial communities from White Oak River estuary, North Carolina - WOR-2-8_12 (SPAdes) (version 2) | ecosystem: Environmental > Aquatic > Marine > Intertidal zone >...
CAATGTGCCATCTGCACCATTGTCTCCCCAGTTGACATCCCAGTTGGGTCCATCTGTAAATTTGAACATATTATTCCCATTAGCCATGTTGACATACCCTTCGTATTTATCATTGAACAACAAGGATATCAACTCAGGTGCTTTATCAGGTGACCAGTCTGCCTCATAGCCACTGGCAGCCTGGTAATTCCCGGGAACATATATGGATGGATAAATGATCACCTTTTCATAGGGTGTGATATCCATGGAGATTGTATTTGACATCACAACAGGCGCATATTGATGCACATTGCACACCACTCGCGCTTCCAGGGATGCAACCTGACCTGGTGTAACGCCCATGGCCAGCAGTGTCGAATTCATTGCGGCGCCTGTAATCTGGACGCCCAATTGATTGGTTGACACAATCGCTATTTTATCAGCAAAATCATTTCCACTGAAGTCTACCTGCAAGGTATACAGTGCAGGTGCCTGGTATCCATAATTTGCTGCTGTCCAGGAGAACTCCTCAAATACATCATTCTCGTCAGCCTCGGTCAGAACATAAGTCTGGCCGTCCTGAGGCGACATAAACATGGGAGCATCAGGTACGGGATTCAGGTACGGACCTTCCTTTTCCTTTTCACAGGCCGAAAATATCAAGATTCCGGCCATGAGTATGAATATAAATTTTATACTTTTCATTTCGTTTCGTTTTAATTCATCCATTAATAACCGGTATTTTGAGTTAATTGGGGATTGGCGCCGATTTCTGAAGCCGGTATGGGGAAAACATCGTATTTGCTATCGGTTGCAACACCATCTTGTTCACCGCCTTTCCATTGCCAGAGGTAATCGTCTCCGGTAAATAGTCCATAACGCACCAGGTCGGTTCTGCGATGCGCTTCCCAATACAATTCCCGAGCCCGTTCATCCAGTACAAAATCAAGATTCAGATCGCCACCGGTAATGTTCCCGGAGGCATCCCCATAAGCGCGTTCCCTGAGGAGATTGATATAGGTGATGGCTTGTCCTGCAGTACCGCCTGTTCCACCACGTAGTACTGCTTCGGCATACATCAGGTACACATCGGCCAAACGGAACATGGGAAAATCGGTATCCGGATGTGTGCCATTTTTCCCGGCCTGTCCACCGGATGTCACATTTTTCCATTTCTCAACTTTATATCCTCCTGCTTCAAAATTGAACGGATCATCTATACTCAATCCGTGATCGGTCCAGAACATGGCCCGCGTATCGGTAGCACCAGAGTGGTCCGTAAAATTATTTACGAATTCCTGGCGTGCCCGAAGGCCCCACCATCCACCACTAATGCCAAAATCAGCAGTAACCATTCCAGAACCCACTTCGGAGTTTATGATAAATGTTGTGCCACCCCAGGTCTGAATGCTGTCCCCATCAAAGGGAATGGAAAAAATCACTTCATTTGTGGCTAAATGATTATCCGCCAGGAACATACTTTGATAACTTGTTTCCAGAGAATATCCGGCCCCGATGATATTGTTACAATAGGTCAAACACTCTGTGTATTTCGGCACTCCGGTGTACACCTCTGCATTCAGATATAACTTGGCCAGCAGGGTCCATGCTGAAGCCTGATCGGCCCGGGCATATTCATTGGTCCGAGGCTGAGCCAGTTCACCTTCAATGGCCTGTAGTTCACTTTCAATATAATCGAACAGGTCGGCTTTGCTGATCTGTTCAGGAAAAAATGAACCGACGGCATCCTCTTCGGTTACAAACGGGACACTGCCGAACAGATCCAGGGCATGCCAGTAACTCAATGCCCTCATGAAACGGGCTTCAGCCCGGTATTCCTGAATGGTGGTTTTATCGGCTTCATTGAATCCGCGTTCATCCAGTTTCGCATCCGATGCTTCACGAATGAACTCATTACACAGTGCAATCTGATAGAACAAGCGGTAATACATGTTCGTTACAAATTCACTGGAGGAAGACCAGGTCATTTTATTAAAATCGTGAATGGTTCCATCGTTCCAGGAAATATGCGCTTCATCCGTTGTTAATTCCTGGTGGTACCAATATGCTCTCAGGTACTGCCCGAATCCTTCATCCAGGCCTTGAAGGTCACCATTACCTGATGGACCTTGCTGCCCCGATACCGACATGCCGGCATACACTTTCGCCAGCACTTGCTTGTAGGCACTGGCTGTTGTGTAAACGTTATTCGGAGTAAAAACATCCTTATCGATGGGAACGGTATCAAGGTCTTTCACGCAACCGGTTAGCACCATTAATAAGGCCAGGCCGGATGCTGTAAAGAATTTAAATAGTGTTGTTTTCATAATATATGATATTTTTCCTTTAGTACGTTAAATTGACTCCCAACATAAAGATCCTTGGCCGGGGATAGATATTGTTGTCAATACCATTGAATACCTCAGGATCCAGTCCGCGGTATTTGGTAATGATAAACAGGTTCTGACCAGTAGCATATAATCTCAGGCGGGCCTTACTTCCGGCCAGGTTTTCAAAGTTATATCCCAGTGTCATGTTGTCCATCCTCAGGAAAGAACCATTTTCCAGATAGTAATCAGAGAAATACTGTACATTTTCAAAGCCTGAATCCAAAACATTCCGGTTGGTATTGGCCAGGTAACCTGATTGTGCAATATATTGATAGGATGCATTGGCTGAGAAATTATTGTTAAAGACATAATTCCCCAGACTGATCCGTCCGGCAAAACTGAAATCAATGTTCCGGTAACGTATCATGGAAGAAAATCCCATGAACACATCCGGAGCCGGTTTTTGATAACGTATCCGATCGGCATCATTGATCTGGCCGTCCAGGTTTTGATCTACATACAATCCTTCGACCGGGCCGCCGGTGTAGGAATTGTATACCTGTTCCAGAACGTAGAATGAATAGGCCGGGTAACCGACACTGTGGATCTGGATGGTATTACCAACCGCACCGGAGATACCACCCACCTGCACACCCGGGTAAGTGGGATCATCAATCTTCCGCAACCTTTTTATCTCACTTTTATTCCGGGTCAGGTTAAAACCAATATCCCACACCAGGTCGGGTTTTGAAATGGCCTTGGCATTGATTGAAAACTCAAATCCCCGGTTTTCAAGATCCCCCACATTGGTCAGGATCTGGTTGGTCAGGTTGGTTCCCGCCGGCACCGGGATGGTATTGATCAGATCATCGGTTTTACGGATGTAAAAGTCCAGGTCACCGGTAATCCGGTTATTGAGGAATCCATAATCCAATCCAACATTATAGGTTGTGGTCTCTTCCCATTTGAGGTTGGCATCATATCCTTCCGGCCTGAACGTACGAAGGTAATCGTTCCCAAACTGGTATTGAGCGGTTCCTTCACTTCGTGTATACCGGGGCAGGTAAGGATAATCATTATCCGTAATATTTTGCTGGCCGGTGACACCCCAACCCAAACGCAGCTTCAGATTTGAAAAGATATCGGTGTTCATAAAGCTCTCATCACTGATATCCCATGCCAGGGCCACGGACGGGAACAATCCCCATCTGTTATCCGGAGAGAAACGTGATGAACCATCCTGACGTAAGGTAAAAGTCAGCAGGTAGCGGTCCATCAATACGTAGTTGAAACGTCCGAAGAAAGACACCAGGTAACTTTCTGTCTTGTAATCGGAATCATCAAAGGTACGGTCGCCGGCCACATTGGTCCTCTTATTACTTCCTTCCCTGTAGAAGTGCTGCCAGGAGTACCCCGCCATGGCCTGGATACGGCTGTTAATGGATCCAATATCCCTGGCATAATCGAAATAGAGATCCAATAGTTCGTTACTTTTCTTCTGATCATATACGGTTTTTTCTCCACCGTCATTGAACGCCCATGAAGCATATTCCGGCACATCAACCGTACCATCACTGGATGATTTATCCATACCCAGGTTCAATTTGGCAGTCAGGTCAGGTAAGAAATGCAATTTATAATTGAATTGTACATTTCCGATAAACCGGCTCACATTGGAGCGGTCGTCCCGCAATTCCAGTTGTGCGACAGGGTTGGTTGTGGCTACAAATAATGGGGTTCCGTCCGGATTGGTCCATGTAAAAAACCCACCATAGGGACTATCATCATCATACACCGCTTGTGTCGGATCCATGACCACAGCAGACCCAATGGCTCCGCGATTGGCAAACTTATTTTTAGCATAGACCCCTTTCAGGTTCAAATCTACTGTCAAGTGGTCCTCAAGCAACGATGGATTCAGCGAAAGCGCCCCGGTGAACCGGCTGAAATTATCGCCTTCTAAAATCCCATTCTGGTTTGAATAACCCACTGAAAGACGGTACGGCAGTATGCTCACCGCACCTGTGAAACTCAGGTTATGGTCGGTTGAAACGGCTGTTTTGTAAATTTCATCCTGCCAGTTGGTCTTCGCCTCACCCAACAACCCAGTTATGTTGGCATCACCCTCATGACGATCCAATATAAGGTTCCTGAATTCTTCCGACGAAAAATTATCAACCAGCTTGGTTGGAGAGGAAATGGATACATTGCCATTGTAATTAATGGTGAATGGTCTTCCTACTTTACCTTTTTTGGTGGTGATGATAACCACTCCATTAGAGGCCCGGTTGCCATATATGGCGGTTGCTGAGGCATCCTTCAGAACCGTAAAAGTCTCGATATCAGAAGGATGAATTGAACTTAAAGGGCTACGCATCCCGGCAATACCATCATTATCAACCGGTACGCCATCAATGACAAAAAGCGGCACGTTACTTGCAGACAATGAAGATCCCCCGCGGATGCGGATGTTGACACCTTCTCCTGGGGCACCACCGGCCGTGGTGATTTGAACGCCGGCCACCTTTCCCTGTACCAATTCAAGAGGGGTGGAAATAGCCCCCTGGTTAAAGTCGTCGGCCGTAACGGTGGCGACCGATCCGGTGGCGTCCTTTTTTCGAGTGGTTCCATATCCGATGGTGACGACCTCTTCAAGCGCCATAACATCAATTTCCAGGCTAATGTCAAAGGTTCCACCGCTACCTACCGGTAATTCCTGGGTGACGTAACCCACAAACGAGAAAACCAGTGTGGCATTGCTTCCGACGGTAAGGGCATAATTACCGTCGAGATCTGTGATTGTACCATTCGAGGTCCCCTTTTCCACCACATTGACGCCCGGAATGGATGAACCATCCGCAGCATCGGTAACCGTTCCTGTTACACGAATCTGTTGTGCAAAAGCAGAACCCACAATTCCTGTTATAAGGACGAATAAGAACAATCGCCTTAAAAACTTGTTTTTCATAGGTTGCAAATTTAGGTTGTATACTCTGTTAAGTTAATATGAGAGGAATGTATTCATGTTGTTTCAGGATATTGGGATAACAAATATAACATAAAAAATGTGTCTAAACTACACGTTTTCAACAAAATACAGCAATCGTTACCGCAAACGTTTGAAATGCATTCTAAAACAAAGATACGGCATTATGATTTCCCATTTTAAGTATGTATTTTTATTTCTTGATGAGCACGTGTCGGGTCTTCTGGTGTTCATTTTAAGATATGACGGATATGCAGAGACGAAAGGTCACCATAAAAGATATTGCCCGGGAACTGGGGATCTCTCCATCCACGGTTTCCAGGGCCTTGAAGGACCATCCGGATATCAGCCCCGAAACCAAAAAAGCGGTGAATGATCTGGCCGAGAAATACCATTATACCCCGGACCCCATCGCCTTGAGCCTGAAAAGCCGGAAAAGCAAGATCATCGGGGTCATTGTCCCGGAGATTGTCCATTATTTCTTTTCCACCATCATCCATGGGATTGAAGATGTGGCTTACAGTTCCGGATACAATGTCATGATTTGTGAATCAAACGAATCATACAGCCAGGAAGTCCAGAATGTGGAGGCACTTCTGTCCTCACGTGTGGATGGCATACTGGTTTCCATTTCAAAAGAGACCACTTCTTGTGATCACTTTCAGATCATCCAGGAAGCCGGAGTGCCCCTGGTATTCTTTGATCGCATTTGCCAGGAAATCGATACTGACCGGGTGATCGTGGATGATGAAAATGGAGCCTACCGGGCCGTAATCCATCTCATTGATGTGGGATGTAAAAAGATTGTTCACCTGGCAGCTCCGGACCACCTGTTGATCGCACAACAACGCCGGGACGGTTTTATGAAGGCCATGCAGGACCGGAATATGACCATTCGTCCCGAATCCATTGTCAGGTGTGACACCATCGAGGATGCCAGAGAGGTCATTCCAAAATTACTGAACAGCCAGGATCCCCCCGATGGATTTTTTGCTGTCAATGACCTGACAGCCGCCGAAACCCTGAAAATAGTCAAACAACATGGATTAAAAGTGCCTGAGGATGTGGCTATTTTTGGTTTTACCAACGGTCAGATCTCCGACCTCACCGATCCCACATTGAGTTCGGTAGAGCAACATGGTTTCGATATCGGCAGGGAAGCCGCCCGTTTGCTGATCGACCGGCTACAGAAAGAAGATACATATCCTGCCATCACCAGGGTCATTGAAACCCAGCTGGCCCTGAAAGGTTCCACGCAGCGTTGACCGATACGATGACGGTACAGATGTTCCAAAATCACTATCTGGACCAATCCCATTGGCTTTCTATTAGTCTTCACCGGTAACAGTGCAGCTTGTTTTTAGTTTAGAACATATTTAAATCCATGCGGGGAATGCAGAACTTTCAAAATGACTATAATTGCAAAAAAAAAGTCATGAAAATTATCAATATCGATCAGACGGAAAAGAAAGAAGTCCATATGGACGGAGCCCACAGGGCCTGGAAACAGGTGCCGCTTTCCAGGGAAGACGGGGCCCCGGTGTATGCATACCGGGTATTTACTGTGGAACCTGGTGGTTACACGCCCTACCACCAGCACCCCTATGAGCACATGAACTATATCATCGAAGGCGAGGGTGCCCTGGTCAACGAGGCTGGTGAGGAACAGCCCCTGAAAGCCGGCGACTTTGCCCTGGTCCACCCCGATGAAAAACACCAGTACCGGAACAAAGGTGACAAACCCTTCAAGATGATCTGCGGGGTGCCTAAAGAATTCGAATAGATCTCACTACCAGCGACTTTAGGCTTTCGACTTCTTTGGTGTGCCGAAGGAGTATGAGTGGTGATTAATAGGCACCCTAATGGCCAATGGCCGAAACATACATTACGATTACTTTATCTTCAAAAACCTGGTAAATATGCCGGTCTTTATGATTGATTCGGCCTGGCCAATACCTCCACACTTTCTATCACCTTAATAAAACCTTTGAAATTCAGAAAATTATATATCTTTCTTCTTAATTGTTGTGAAACCTGTTTTTTTAATTTATCCTATGGCGCAAACTAGTGAAATACAACAACGAAGGGAAACAATCCAATTGTTGGAGGAGAACAACAAGGAAGGACTCACCGGGCTTGTAGATTCCATGAGTTCAAAGGAGATTGTGCATCTCATGGGTCATCTCAAAAGGGACGACCAGATAAAACTGCTTACCATGCTGGCACCGGGAAATGCAGCTGAAATAATTGAGGAAATCCCTGATGCTCAGGCTGTTCCTATCATTGAGGATCTTTCCGAAGGGGATGCTGCAGCCATCCTCGATCAAATGAGAAGCAATGAGCAGGCTGATATAATAAAAGAACTTGATCAGGATAATGCGATCGCTATACTTGACAGAATGGATCCTGAAGAGGCTACCCATGTCAGGAAGCTTCTGGCCTATGATGACGACACCGCCGGTGGATTGATGCGTATGGAATACTTTGCTTTCGAAGAGCACATGACGGTCGACGAAATAATAAACCAATTGCGAACATTTTCAAAAAAATATGTTGATTATCCGCTGAGATATATTTTTGTTATCTCATCCAAAGGTACATTGACGGGTGTCATACAGATACATGACCTGCTACTGGCCGAAGTAAACACTCCGCTTTCCAGGATAATTTTAAAAGATGTACACTATGTTGATCACCTGGCTACACTGGACGAGCTCATTAGTTTCTTTCATCAAAATACCTGGTTCGGAGTTCCGGTAGTGGATGAAAATAAAACACTGTTGGGAGTCGTTCTGCGAAGAGATATATTGGAGGCCGAAACAAAGCGGCTCACCCAGGAACACCTCGAAACACAGGGTATCGTGGGAGGTGAGGAACTCAGGACCATGCCTGTATTTCTGCGTGCCCGTAGGAGGCTCTCATGGCTCTCGGTGAATATATTTTTAAACATCATTGCGGCCAGTGTAATCGCTTACTATCAGGACGTTCTGAGTGCGGTTATTGCTCTGGCGGTTTTCCTCCCCATCATCTCAGATATGAGCGGTTGTTCGGGCAACCAGGCAGTAGCTGTCAGTATGCGGGAGCTATCAATAGGTGCGGTCAGACCGGTGGAAGTGTTGAGGGTCTTGTTGCAGGAAATTAAGGTGGGGCTTATCAATGGTATCGTTCTCGGGTTTCTGATTGGTGCTGCTGCATGGCTATGGAAAGGCAACATATATCTGGGGCTGGTCGTTGGAGGAGCGCTTTCAGTTAATACCCTTGTTGCGGTTTCTATAGGTGGTACTGTTCCCCTATTGCTTAAAGGATTGAATGTTGATCCCGCCCTGGCCTCAGGACCCATCCTTACCACCATTACAGACATGGTCGGATTTTTCCTGGCATTGACTTTTGCCGCGTTGGCGTTGACTCATCTTGGAGGGGTATAATCCTGGCTTCAAAAAACCAATATTCGATCAACTCTAATATGAAGCTGAGACTGTTACTGGATCGAAGGTTAGCGGATAAATCCACTCCATTTTGTGAGTTTTGAAGCTGCTGGATTTTCAATAGTGTTATGGTGCACAAGACTTACATCATCGAGGGTGAAGGCGCACAGGTGGATGAAAATCGTAAAGAAATCCCATTGAAGGCCGAAGATTTTGCCCTGATGAATCCCGACGAAAAACACCAGTACCGGAACAGGGGATTCAACCAGTTAAGATGATCAGTGGCGTTCCCAAAGAATTTGAATTATTAGTTATTGTCTTATTCCACCTGCCGACTGGACACCGATGTGCTGAAAGAGCTTGAGTAAATCTGCGGAATAACATAAGGCAAATTTCTTATGTTTCAAATAGCTTAAAGATTGGAGGGCGGGGGAAGATTCATTTTCTCCAGCAGGGCGATAAAGCGGGGATGGTCGAACAAGGGCCGCGTGAAATAGATATCCGTGGTAATATAAGGCACCTCTGATCCCGGACCTCGTAACCCCTTTCCAGCCAGTCCAGGGCTTTCTCATGCTCATCGACCTGCAGGTATCTGATGGCCATAATAATGGGTACCACGTACCCATTCTTTGCTTTTTCCTCTTCCATACGTATAATCTCATAGATAGCAGCGGTAAAACCTTCTTTGCTGTATATAATTTCAATGGTTTTACGCTCTTCTTCTGAGTATTCGGAAACCATCATACCTGTTTCGAAGGACCTGTGCCGGTCTCCAACTAAAAAAGCCGCCTGTTCGACCGCGGAAGCGGCCAGTTTGTTTTCGGGTTCATCGGCAAGCAGTTCTTCAGCTGTTTTTAGTCCCTCTTCATAGTGACCGATTCCCGCCAGGGTGGCGGCGTTCCAGGCCCCTGATCAGTGGATTCATCGGATCCAGTTCCAGGGCAATTTGATTCTGCAGCAATCTCTGAGGCGGTCATATGGCTGCCACAGTACTTATTTGCCGTGACCTTCCCCAGAATCCTCAGATCCCCGATCCGTCCCATATCCGTTATAAGCAGGGTATGCATACTGGATACCATATGGTCCTGGTTGTCATCACCGGTGAGGTTCTCAAGAGGGAGGATCAATATCGACTGAATATCCCCGGCACGCCGGTTCTTTCCGCCCCCGAAAATGTTGAGGGTCAGCAAGACGATTATGACCACAAAACTCAGGTAGGTGGCGATTTTTCATGCGTTGGGGACCGCGGGTTTTGCTTCCGCTGCATCCCCATCCAATTGCTCTAAAGCTGGGGTTCTCTTTGTTCCTTCTCCGGTGAGGTCATAGATCCAGGACAGGATGATGGCAAGGGGGAAGCCTGTTGCCAGGACAACAATGACAATGGTGGAGAGACTGGTGGGCAGGTTCAGCGGTTCGGTAAGATTACCTACCAGCTCTATAATTACAAATGCGGCAGAGGCATAAACAGTGAATACATAAATGACTCAACGTCTTTTTAATTCTTGCCAGAAGCGGGATAGTATACAGGTGTTTTTTAAATTGCACGATGTGAGGGAAATATTACAAGTTAAAACTTGGAAGATAATATTTCAAAAGTATTTTAGATTTTCTTTAATTTCAAGAATTTTCTTAGGAGGTCAATCTATTGGTTCCCGTTATGCCTTAGAAATTGTTCAGGCCAACAATACAGTAACTATTTCTAGATTGAATAGCACATAATTTTTTATGGAGGGATCATGCAAGTTATGGGGTATATGAACCATATCATCGAAGGCGAGGGTGCCCTGGTCAGCAAGGCTGTGGAGGAGCAGACCCTGAAAACCGCTGACCTTGCCCTGGACGGTCCCAATGAAAAATACCAGCACCGTAATATAGGAAAATACATCGGTTCTGTTAAAGAATGTTCAAAAACGCCGGGATATGCCAGGCGGATATCTCTTCTTTTTTTGCTATCCCTGCTAACCTTCCAATGTGATGAATCCTCCCATGAGATCCTGGTGGATATCCCCGACAGCAGCTTCCTGAATGAGCTGATTAAAACTGGAGTGGATGCCAACGGAGATGGCCGGATCAGTTATTCGGAAGCCGAAGCCACACGATCCATTGTATTGCCTCCATCCGGCATTTCGGACCTGACCGGGCTGGAGGCTTTCGTCAACCTGGACTCCCTTACCATCACACTGAATCCCCTAAACAGCATCGACCTGTCGGCAAATACTTCCCTAAAATATCTGAGTTGTACCAGTTGTGAACTCGTTGCACTCGATGTATCCGGGAACCTGGCCCTGGAGCACCTTAATTTCGGGCGAAACCTGCTTGAGGAGATCGATGTGGCGCAGAACCTGTTGCTGGAGACCCTGGTCTGCAACAACAACGTGCTTACCGAACTGCACATCTCTGTCAATTCAGCGCTGGTAAAAATGATAAGCTGCGGAAACCAACTCACCCGCCTGGACATTTCAAATAATGCTGCCCTGCAGGTAATCGGCATTGACAATATGCCCATGCTCGAAGAAGTGTGCGTTTGGACCATGCCCTTCCCCCCTCCCGGTGTGACGACCCTGCAAGAATTCAGTCCCAATGTGGTTTTTACAGACCAGTGTGGGAGTTTCTGATATAATGACTTGTCCCTTTTAATTCCAAACCACACTCCTGTATTGCATTCTGCAGGGTCCCCGGGGCGTTTGAACAGGTCGGTATATTAACCGATTCAATCGCTTACTGTGAAGGGCCATCAGGGATTCTGTCAGATTTACTCAGCCTCACGCCTGGGGAATCCTTGAAAAACTGCTTCTCAGAGGTAGATAATGAAGCCAACGATTAAAAGCAGGGAGAGGAGCAAATGGATCTGGACGGTCATCCCGGCCACCTTCTTCAACGCCTCTGGATTCCCATGGTGTTTCAGGATCCTGACTGCAGCCCCGGGAAAAATCAGCAGGTAGGGCAACAGGGCCATCAGGAGGGGCAAAGAGGACCCTACATATGTGAGGGCCATCAGGATGACCAGTGTGATGATCGCAGTCTGGACCAGCACATAAAATACCGCGGTGGGGAAGGTGCCCAGCCTGGAAGCCATCCCGTGTTTTCCGCCTTTTTTGTCGGCATCCAGATCGATCAGCTGGCCCACCAGGAGGATGGACAGGGTGCTAAACCCGGATACGGGCATCAGCAACAAGACTTGGTTCGTGGGAAAGACACCCTGGCTGATCGTGGCAATCGCAATGGCCATTGGGCCGAATGCAAACCAGACCGATATTTCACCAAGACCACGGTATGCAAGCTTTACAGGAGCCGCCGTATAGTATTTGCTAAAAAATGCCGACAGCAGGTAAAGTCCCCAGAGGTATATCCATAGGTCGCGGTCTACAAAGAACAGGAGTCCGACGGTTGAAAAAAAGGCCATAATCAGGCCCGATCTTGCCAGCCAGTACATCCGTCTGAACAAATCCGGATTCTCGAGCAAAACCCCCGATCCGCCACTGTATTCATTCCGGTGGACATTCACCTTATCGGTTCCCTGGATGGTGTCGTAAATGTCATTGTATACGTTGGTGGCAATATGCAGTCCCAATCCTGTAATTAAAACAAGCAGGAATTCCACCAGGCCGAAATGGTCGGTGATCCTGGCAGCCAGTAAGGTGCCGGTTATCAGGGGGGCAATGATGGAGGACAGAAATGGTGCCCGTATCATCTGTATTAGTGATGGATCCTTTTTTTTCATGATATTTGTAATCAATGGGGTCGATTCGATAATCAAATATATGAATTATCAGGTTCTTATTCTGTTTATTACCTATATGGTGTTGGTCGTTTCTCTGGGATATTTCAGGCCGGAAGGTAAACATTCGAAGTACCTGATACGGAAGGGCGTTCATCTGGTAACGGGACTGTTGATCTTCTACCTGACGTTCCATATTCCCAGGCAAATACTACTCATCCTGTTCATTGCTGGAACCATTTTTTCTTTCATTACCTATTTCGTTAAAAGGTTCAATTACATCCATGTGACCGGCGAATCGAGTTGGGGCACGCTCTTCTATCCGCTGGGGATCCTGTCATCTTTTATGCTGCTATACAAACTGCCAATGCATTATTTCCAGGTTTCATTGCTGTTCCTGGCCATCTCCGATACGGTGGCCAATATTGGAGGATACCTTGTCGCTGGTAACCCGCAATTCGCCATCCTGCAAGAAAAGAAAACGCCGCTCGGCATTGTGGGATTTGCCATAACGGCCTTCATCATATCCCTCATCATTTTACCCGGGTCGGGTTCGGGAACGATACCTTATATCCTCCTCACCGTGGTTTGTGCCATCCATTTTGAGATCATCTCTTTCAAAGGCTCGGATAATTTAGCAGTGCCCTTCGGAACCGCTCTCTTCTTCTATGCGACCCACGGCAAGGATTTCAACACTATATGGATAACGGCCGTGATCCTTGCCATGGCGCTGGCCTCAATCCTCCTCTACAGGAGCGGTGTACTCACCAGGAACGGGTCCATTGCCGCACACCTCCTGGGTGTCTATATATTTGGCCTCCTGGGGCCAGAATGGGGTATTCCCGTGGCCTTTTTCTTTATCACCTCGGTGATCTTCACCAGGATCAATGGACTGGTGAACCGGAATTGGCATGGTACCGGACGAAGGAACATTTGGCAGGTTACGGCCAACATCATTGTTGGCGTGGTTTTTTCGATCTTGTATCTGATGTCTGCCCAGACGATCTTTATATATCTGTATATTTCCGTAGTGGCCGCGGTCACCGCCGATACCTGGGCCAGTGAGGTTGGTCCGGTTTTTCATCGGAAGTGCTTTTCCCTTTCTGGATGGCGCACCGCCGCAGCCGGGGTGTCAGGGGGCATTTCATTCGCCGGTACTCTGGCCGCTATTGCAGGATCATTATTGGTGACCATGCTGGCCTGGGCCGGCTTTTTCCCGGGTATGGATCTTCGCGCGATCCTGATCCTGGCACTTGCCGGCTTCCTGGCGTCATTTATTGATTCGGCTCTGGGCGCTTTCCTGGAGCCTCGATTAAATGCATTGACCTGGTTCAGGAAAAGAAAAGGATCTGAATCCATCTCTCCCAATGATGTGGTGAACTTGCTGGCATCCTTCACTGCTCCGTTGTTTTATCTCTTAATGCAGTATTTCTTTCTTTGAGGGAATACATTGTTAACATATACAAGTAGGGGTATAAAAAGAGGCGGTGAGGTCATTTTGTTTATGACCTAGATCATCGAGGGGGAAGGTGCCATCGTAAAAGAGAATGGTTAAGAAACACCAATGAAGGCCGGAAATTTTGCACTGGTTCATCCCAATGAAAAACATCAGTACCGCAATAATGGTGAAAAATCCTTTAAAATGAAATGTGGTGTCCCAAAAGAATTTGAATGATTTCTCATCTCCCCCCCATCACCGTTCAATGATTCTGAGGGGTGCCGAAGGAGTTTGAATGAATATTTGTTGAGGCGAATAAAAAATTTCTATCTTTGAACCGACACCATGATTCCGTCTTGGAAACTGCGGAATCCATAATTCGGTTTTTTGAGAAGAATCAAAAAGAAAGAAGAGAAACTGATCAGGAATAACCGGCAGACCATTATGCTGAACCGGAGAGAGATGAACGCCCTCAACGCATTCTGTGAACGATACAAGATCACAAATCGTTCAAAATTCATGAGGGAAGCCATCATCACCACCATCCTCCAGAAATTTGACGAAGATTATCCCCGTTTATTTGACGACGGGGATCCCAATTTGTTTTCAGTTTAGGAGAAGTGAAAAAGAAACGGGCGGTTTAACACCGCCCGTCGTCATGTAACCAATTCCATTTTATCTCATTCAAATTTTATGGGTATGGTTAGCGTCACCGCTACCGCCGTTCCATTTTGAGTACCGGGTTTCCATTTTTTATCGGTGAGTTTTATGATACGCAGAGCCTCTGTATCTGCATCCTCATTTAAGCCCCGTACAATTCGAATATTGTGAATACTTCCATCCACATCTACCACGAACTGGATATATACATATCCTTTCATCCCTTTCAGCCTCAGCTGGCTGGTGATAAACGCCTCCAGACCGTCTTCGGATCCCGTAAATTCAGGCATCACTTCACTCACAAAATAAATGTCCGGAGTCTTTGTTTCCGGCATTGTGCCATCATATGCCACCTCTTCTTCCATGGCTACTGGACGTCCCAACCTGGATTTTTGTTGAGAACTGTATACACCTCCTGAGCGAACTGGGTTAACACCCCCGATGGCATAATTACTCACACCTTCCGGAAGTGGCAAGGGCTGCTTTACAGTGGTGTATTGGCCCGTTTGATTGCGGATTTCCGAATCCAGGGCAATGAACGAAGTAAACCGGGTCAGGAGATTGTATTTCAATCCCAATTCAGTCATGGTCGTTTTAAGTTCAGAATCAGATGCGGATACCTGAACAAAATCATCGAGTAACCGTATGCGTTCACGCACCCATAAATATTGGAGTGCATCATTGTTTTTGTCTGGCTGGGCTTCAGACAGTTTCAGAATTTTTTGAAATCGGCCTTCACCCGAATCCCCAGCAATCTGAATGGAACCTCTGGTTTCTCCTTTCCATTTGCCCATGATCATCACGGGGCGTTCAGCAAATACATCCGGAACAGATGCCGGCTCTACATCATAAGCACCAAAACCATTGAACCTTACCTGGATATTGGTCAACACCGGGCTGGAGATATATTTTTTGAATTTCTGAGCTATGGGTTTGGCTTCGTTTTCATTGGTGACCACAAATGGTTCACCTTTACCAACATGGGCCATGCCCTCGATCAAATACCGGTTTACGGATGATCCAATTCCAAATGTAAAGAAATTGGCCTGCCCCAAATGCGCCTGCATGTATTCAAACGTTTGACGCTCCACTGATATATACCCATCGGTGGCGATAACAAAACTCCTGGCGTATTCTTCATTGCCTGGCAATGACAAAGCCCGTTTCAGTGCGGGTAACAATTCGGTTCCACCACCACCCGACTGCTTGTCGATAAATGTAATGGCACGTTGTACTTCTTCACCATTGGCGGGTACGCTCTTTTCAGAAAATAAACTCGAACCCCCGGCAAAAAGTAGCACGTTAAACCGGTCTGTTGGGCGAAGGTCAGAAATTAGATTACGCATCAACTGTTTGGAGACGTTCAGAGGGAATCCATGCATGGAACCTGATACATCCACAATGAAAATATATTCACGGGGCGGAATGTTCTCAGGTGACACCGATTTGGGGGGCTGGATCATGGCGAGGAAGAAATTTTCATCCGCTCCTTCATACAGCAACAAACCGGATTCAATCTGGCGCCCTGACAGACGATAATCAAGGATAAAGTCTTTATTTCCACTGCTTTTTTCAGAATCCTTCAATGTTACCCTGGCCTTATTTCTGCCAGTATAATCAATATAGGTTTCGTGGGATCTGCATTGCAGATATTGAATGGGTAGTCCCGTTGAAAGATGAACCTCTATGTCAAAGGTGTATTGCGGTTTTTCACCTTCCTTAAGGTAGGGATTCGCAACCCAGTTTTCCAATGATTCTCCGGACGAGCCCGACTGGTACCGAGGCCCTACCACCGTAGGATAGACGAATTCATATGTACCTGATTCAGGGATTAAGAGTTCCGTATACTGAAGTTCGACCTCGATAACATCACCGGGTAGAATATTGGCCACATTCATGGTAAATACATTGGGCCGTTCCTGTTCCAAAAGTGACACAGTTTGTCCATTGGCCTTGGCTTGCTCATAGTTCTGACGGGCCTGTTCTTTTTCCTGGACAATGGCCACTATCTCCCGTTCACCTATTTTCATTTTCATACCATATACTGCGGCCCGTGTTGACGCCGGAAATACATATATGGCCTCCAAGGTGTTACTTCCGGAATTTTCATATACCTGCTGTATGGTAACATCCGCAATGACCCCGGCGATATTAACCAAAGCCCTGGTACTTTTCAATGGCATTTGATCTGTTTCGGGATCGTCGCTCTGAATAAAGAAATAGGGTGACAATGATTGATCCTTTTCCACCTCGAATCGATGTGAGTCAGGAAGTTGTCCGGCTATGTTTCCCAGCCAGACGATCAGAAGGGATGATATTAAAATACTACCCTTTATGATTTTGCTTTTTAAATATGTTTTTGTTTTCATGATTTGTTGATTTAATATTACACTTGATTTATGGGTGTTCACTAAAGAATTCGATGTTTTCTGCATATCCAATGATTTTCTAAACGCGTTTTTTACAGGGATGCGAGCCTGGTGAGCTTTCCATAAAAAAAATGTATGTTTTTTGGAACAATCTTTGTAATTTGCTGATTATTAGTAATAATAAAATGCTTCCGTGTGGTTCTCAAAAGAACATACCAGCCTGCGGACCGGGGAAAAAAATTCACCGAACTAACCGATGAGCAGATCCTTGGGGCCTACCAGGCCACTGGCGATCCTGATGCGATCAGCACCTTGATCGATCGGTATCTGCACCTGGTATATGGGGTATGCTTAAAATATTTGAAGCAGACAGAGCGGGCTGAAGATGCCTCTATGGAAATTCTTGGCCGGTTATTAAACGAACTAAAGCATCATGCCGTTCAAAACTTTTCAGCCTGGTTATACCAGGTCAGTAAAAACCATTGTCTGATGATCCTCCGGAAAAAGGATCCGCTCATTTTAACAACACAGATGGATGTCCATCAATTAACGGCTGATGTTTTTATGGAATTTGAACCGGAAGTGCATCTTAATCATAAAAAGCAGGATATCCTCAACATTCTGGAAATGGCACTGGACCAATTGAAAAAGGAACAGCAACAGTGTTTGCGGTTATTCTACCTGGAAAAACGATCATATCATGAAATTGCAGAAATTACCGGAATGAATGAAAAACAGGTAAAGAGTCATTTACAGAATGGCAAAAGAAATTTGAAAAATGAACTTTTAAAAAATGGCCCATTCAACGAATAGCCAAATTTTTCTCCAATCGGGGTGTTTGACCTTGGATGCCATGGAGGCATACCACGAACACAAGCTGTCTAAAGACGCCCATGTCCTGGTTAAAACGCATATGCAAAACTGCAGTCTCTGCAGATCTGCATATGAAGGTCTGGTATCCACATCAGATTTTACAGAACATCGGGAACACATCAGTCGATTGAAGGAAAAACTACATTCTGGAATACTACCAAAAACAGATCGCCGTTGGTACCAATCCAGAACATTTTCATACCTGGCCATGGCAGCCAGTATATTATTACTGGTTGGAGTATTTTCCATCTACCGGTTCATTATTCAGAAAGAACCTGCACTGGTAGCGGATGAGCCAAAGATGCTCGTGGGCGGTAATGATACCCTGATAGGCCGCCTTCAAAAAGATGTTGAAGAAACAGAATCACCGAACATCACATTGGAAAAATCAGGAAAAGAGGAATTTGCATACCAGGAAAAAATTCAGGAAGTTTCTGACGAAACCGATGAAGTCAGATCACGAGAATTAGCCGAACAAAAAATTGCAGGCGCACCGATTGATGAGGAGAAAATGGAAAAATTACAGGTACTTGCCGAAGGCATGGATCTTCCGGATGCCGTTAAAGATTCATTGATTCAGCCTGCCGCTCCGGTTACAGCACAGCCTGCAGAAGAAACCATGTCTTTAGAAAGCCATGCGATGAAGGCCGCTGGGAGAACCATTGATGGAGTCCGGTCCAAAGCCGCCGAACCCAATTCGGCAGATAAGGAGCCTCCCGTATTATCGGCAACGGAATCGAAACCTCAATTCAAAAGCGAATTATATCAAAACTTTCAGGCTTACCTGGCGCATCAATTAATCTATCCTGATTCTGCCATCAACGCTCGAATCGAGGGTGTAGTATTAATCGGGTGTGACGTGAATCAAAGAGGAAAAATACAAAATATAAAAATCATTAAGTCGGTTCATCCATGGCTCGACCAGGAAGCCACAAGGGTGGTCCGGGGATCACCTGATTGGATCCCTGCGATCCATGATAATCAACCTGTCGAGGTGTCTATCACCATTCCAGTTGAGTTTAAACTGGACTCCATATTATTGGAAAAGAAATAATTATTCCCTGTCAAGTATTTTTTTTTCCACAGAAATTGTATTTTTAGGATGATTAGCTGAAATGATTCATCATGGAAGATCTTCATTTTCCTGGAACCAGGCACACACCGGATGTAAAACTTGAAACAGGTCAGATCAAGTTTTCAGGACGATCTGTTCCTTCCGATCCAGAATTATTCTTCAAGCCCATTGTAGACTGGATCACAAATTATTGTTCCGGACAAATGGAACATACCCAGATCATATTAAAATTTGAATATATCAATACCGCCTCCACCAAATGGATATTTAATATCCTGAAATTGCTTGGTGAACATGAAAAGGCCGGTGAAAAGTTAGATATTTCATGGTACTACGAGCAGGGTGATGATGATATGTTTGACCTGGGGATGATTTTTCAATCATTGGTTCCTTCAGAATTCAAGTTTATTGAAACACCTGAAATCCTGGCCTGATCTGGATCCTCCTGATTCTTCATGCCTCAAATACAGGCCCTTAACATGTAATTTTATCACCATTATCCAGCACTCTGCCTCTTCATGTTCTACAACATGTCATTTTTAAGCTCCTGACAGCAACCTTTTTACAGCATTTTTCGTCTAAATATATAGATGAAGGGTTCTGTATATTACATGCCATAATCGGATAACACATCTCTGGCCTGGAATTTGCGCGTAATGTATTGAACATTCTTCGTTGCAATAGGTTATAACATTTAAATTTTTCAAATAATAATGTTTAGTTTTTTAAGGAAATACGGTATTCTCAGATCAAAAGATCCAGCCAGGCAAGCCATTATTGATTTTCTCAAGGAGCATGAGCAATGTACATATGGCGAAATCATTAAAAATCTGTCACTCTCGTCCACCAAGGGATTGAAAATCATTAATGAAATGAAGGAGGAAGGCATCATTAGCAACAAGATCGTGCCACCTTTCTATCAGCTCGCTGGAGGGGAAAAATAGAGACCGCATTTGTTTTGATACTGCATAATTAATTGGTATAGAAAACAGCCTATATATGGCTGTTTTTTTTATTTCATTGCATAGTAGATATGCATTTACTATTTTTCAGATCATTTATTCGCATGAAAACGGGAGGGTATTATTTATATCTATGTCTGACGCTTTTATTCATATCGGGCTGTGGTAAAGAAAAGGTGCCAGATGAGTACCGGCCATCCACTGCGCATGAAGCCTATGGGATGGCGTTGAGAGAATTCGGATTGAGTGAATCTGCAATGGGTGCCGATTGGATTGAGGCTTCACACCGGCCATTAAATAACCCGGTTCAGACGATTCTGCCCTATAAGGAAACCTTCTATTTTGATCCTTCAAGACCGGAATCCGTGGGATATCGGTTTTTTGTAAAAAGAGGCCAGCGAATAGAAATACATGTATTATTCCAGGGCATGGATTCTGCAAGGGTATTTATGGATCTCTTTCGGGAATCACAACGCGTAACAAATGAATGGATGCCTATTGCCAGTGCACCCGAACAGGAACGCCGGCTTCTGTTTGAACCGCGGAAAGATGCGTGGTATATTCTTCGTATTCAGCCAGAATTATTGCGGGGTGGACGATTTGAGATCCTGATCCGTCAAATGCCCACACTTCATTTTCCCGTTAGCGGTAAGAACCAGGATGCCATACAGAGTTTTTTTAATGATCCACGGGACGGGGGCACCAGGGATCACCACGGCGTCGATATCTTTTCAGCCCGACATACGCCCATAATAGCACCTTCCGAAGTGTCGGTCCAAACCATTGGATCAGGTAATATAGGTGGCAATTTTATCTGGCTGTTCGATTCAAAAGCATATCAATATTTATATTTTGCTCATCTTCAGGATGTCCATGTTTCTGAATACCAGTCGCTTAAAAGAGGTGACACGATTGGCACAGTAGGTAACTCTGGCAATGCCATTTCCACAGCACCGCATTTGCACTTCGGGATCTACATTCCCGGAACCGGTCCTGTGGATCCGTTTCCCTATATTGCATATTATGATACCCTCCCCGGAGAGATCACAGGACACATCCCGCTAAATCAAACCTGGCGAACCAACGCAGCGGTTATGATGCATTTTTTTATCCGGGGAACGGGCGATATGGACACACTTCTTCCAAAATATACACCGGTTTCCATAATGGGCAGGACACCGGATTATTTCAGAGTGGCACTACCCAACAGGCTCCAGGCTCAAATTCCCGCTCACTGTATTGAAGAATTGCGCACCATTGAAAAAATAACAGCAGGAGAATTGACATTGCCGGTATTTGAATCACCCTATGCTCAGGTTATTAAACAAGATGCTTTGCATCGTGCTGACACGTGTCATATTTTAGGTATATTCAACCATTCCTATTATATTCAAATCAATGGGAACCGTACCGGATGGATCAGGATGGATACGAATTAAACCCAAAAAATAATAGAACAATGGGACAAAAGAAAAAGTCGATCACACGAAAAGAATTCATTAAACGAACATCTGCCGGTGTTGTGGGTGCCGGTTTGTTCCTGAATTCAGCCCATGGGCTGCAAACAAACTCCGGGATGGAAAAACGGATCCTTGGAAGAACCGGATTGAAAGTGACACCCGTAGGTTTTGGTGCATCCCGCACCCAGGAACCGGCTTTGCTTCTTGCCGCCATCGATGCCGGTATAAATTTCATCGATACCGGTCGCTCCTATGCCAATGGGCAGAATGAAGTAATGGTCGGAAAAACCGTGAAAAATATACGCAAAGATCTGGTTATTCAATCCAAGGTCCGAATCCGGATGGAAGAAACGGGTGAGGCATTGCGGCATGAGAGTGCGCATGCCCGGATCAAAGATATCATGTCTGCTTCTCTTAATGAAAGCCTGTCGGCCCTGCAAACGGATTATATTGATATATGGCTGATACATGGTGCCGATAATGTGGAGATCATTCACCATGAGGCGGTGATGGCATTCTTTGAAAAGGCCAAAAAAGATGGTAAAATCAGGGCCTGTGGATTTTCAACCCATGCCAATCAGGTGGAACTGCTGCAAAAAGCCAATGAAAAATGGTTTTATGATGTGTACATGGCCACATATAACTTTAAAGGTGCTTATGTACATTCCAACACAGGACACCATGCCGAATATGATCAGGAGGGTGTTGAAAGGGAGCTTAAAACGGCCTTTCAGAATAACCTGGGAATCATCGGTATGAAAACATGTTCTGCCGGGCCATATGCCTTTGATGCCAATTCCCGGCCAACATTTGGAAATGCAGTAAAATGGATTGTTGACCAACCTTTTATACATACATCTGCAGTGGCCATGGCCAATTTCGATCAGATACGGGAAGATACTGAATTCTTAAAATTGATATGATCAGGCCGATTGGCCCGGTTTTATTTCAGCAATTTAGGATTTCTTTTTTGCACTTCAGCCATCAGGTTTCCCGGCAATTTTGCATTGGATAATGATTTACATGCAAGGAGTTGTTCTATGGTTAAACCGGTCGCCTCATGCATGTCGGCCCCATCAAAAACAGCTTTGGAAAGATCGGCGTTGGTGAAATTGGCCTCCTTTAAATTAGCCGCCGTACAATTGGTTCCGACCAGTGAAGCACCGGTGAAATCACATTCCTTTAAATCAGTCCATTTTAAATCGGCTTTGTCGAGGCAGGTACCAGAAAAATTGGCTTCTCCCAGATCTAAAAATCGCAAATCGACCTTACTCAAATCCAATTTCGACAGATCTGCATGACGGAAAAGGCTCATCCGGTAACCTTCCGCTTCAACAAAATACTCAACCTGGATCTTGTGGTTCTCCAGTTCATCTGGATCATTTCCCGGATTACCCAAATCAACATACACCTTTTTTAATACATCTATATATGCAGCGAGGTTTTTTTGGTCCACAGTAATACTGGAAGGGTCTTTGAGTTGCGCTTCCAGGTGTGCCATATTAAGAAAAAACAGCAACATCATACCCGTTGCCAAAAATAAGGGCTTTTTAGCTTTCATAATGGATTAATTCTGGGGGTTAACGATACCAGTATAAGAAATTATCCTAAATTAAACAATACTTTTTGATAAGTATCACTTCAATTGAATGCATACACACAATTGGATAATGAAGTAAATTTAACCAAAACAAACATTCACGATCATGGAGCATGATTTTTATCCCAATGTCATTACCACCCTTCCGGAAGCGGATATTCCTTTTAAGGGAGTTCGCGGATGGTTGTCACAAGGGCCGGATCACCAGGTTGTATTTTTTGATATTGAAGCCATTGGTGAAGTACCTGAACATGCGCACGGAGCACAATGGGGAACCGTTTTTGAGGGGGAGATGCAGCTAAAAATAGGTGGTGAAATCAACACGTACACAAAAGGCGACTCGTATTTCATCCCTCCGGGTGTGCCGCATGGAGCAGTTTTCAAGAAACGAACATTTTTGATGGACTTTTTTGGTGATGGAGACCGGTATGCACCAAAATGAATTTACATAAAATTCGAAAACCAGGTGACCTGAGCATGCAATTTGTTCGATCTGTTGCGATGGATGCCAATGGCATTTCCAATTTCGGAGCACGCCGGATTAAAAACCGTATCCCACAGGTCCATATCCCGGAACACTCACATAACCCTGGGTGTTGCCAGCATTGGAATGACCTGCGCTAAACCGGGTCGACCAGAAGTTGTCACCACTTCCACCCTGTCCATTATAGGCATTCTGACGGGCCGCTGCAAACAGGTTTACTAATACAGTAGGATAACCCTCATAACCTGCATTACCTTCTTTATCCAGCCAGTACCGGCCAGGCTGGATCCAGTATCCCAGCATATAACTCCACACAGTCCATTCCAGCTGTGGCAATTGCCGTCCATTGATGAACACACCGGTATGCCCATTGGACGCATTCGCCATCAATGGGCCAAAATCATGGCCGGGATACATAAATCCAAAAGCCGCATAACCCACCACGCCATATAATCCACTGTTGGTATCATACCAATAGTTGCCCGGCAATGGCCGCGCACCGTAAGTGTTTTGAAATTCATTCAGTTGGATTTCTGTCAGAACCACGTCATTGATCACGACTTTTTGTTCTGGGGAAGAGGCATTTTCTGCCTGGGGCACACGTTTATCAAAAACAAGCGTTTGGGATTTCCCCGTCCGACCGGTTGCTTCATCCGTTGATTCAGAAAGTGTAACAGAAAGCCGGTCGCCCATTAAAATGGCCTGGAATGTGTAGGATTCATTATGGCCGTTGACCGTCCCAATGAGCCATCTGTTCTCGATATGACCGTCCACCTGAAAACTCCGGTCACCATCAATCATGGTTCCGGAAAATTGATTGGCCGAACCCGCTTCCAGGATCATTTCGATAGATCCCATGGCGGATTGGACCAGGTAGTGACCGGTATAATCCTGGGAAAAGGCACACGGTGTGCATATCAGCCCAAACAGGACCAGAAAAACAATTGGTTTTTTCATATCAGAAGAAATTTAGTGATGGGCCATTCTTTTCAGGTCAGAAATGGCACCATCTTTTGAAATCAAAAATTGTATCGAAGCCCTGAAGCCACATTAATGGCAATGGGTGTGGCGGTTCCGAATATGGGTTCGATGCGCAAACCGACAGGTACACTGAAATGTTCTGCAACATGAATGGAATAGCCTCCGCCAATGAGCAGTCCTACCACTGTTCCGTCATGAAATCCATGAATACCAGCACCGGCCTGCACAAAGAATTTTTCATTAAAATATTTCATAAAATAGATCACCAGATTGGTTGTCCATTCCGTTCTCCAATTATAATAACTGACGCCTGGAACCGGGTATTCCCAGTAATAAAGCCGGTTACGCCCCAACTCGGCCCCCAGTATGATATTTTCATTGATCTGGTATTCTCCAAAAGCCTTAAAAACAAGACTATACGTGTTCCAGTCAGACAGGCTATAGGGTTCCAGCACCTTTTCCACGTTCACTGCGGTAAATCCGCCACCCAGAAGGACACCTGCGGATCTGAATTGCGCTGATGAAAATGAAATTACAGTGATGAAGAAAAAGGCTGTTAAAAAGGTTTTCATGGTTCGGGGGTTTGATTAATATGCGATTTTGAAGATTTGTGGATTTACTAACAATTAGTATGTTACATATAAATATACGTAAATATTTTAAAATCCACTCCTATATGTATCCGGATATATCACTTCCCGTTGCAATGCAGAACCATCTTTACTCGAATAGCTGAACATGCCCTCCCGTATGGATGAAGAGGGTTTGATCATTCATCCCAATTTTCCCTGTTCTGCAATAATCGATTAAACCGGCGGCGGCTTTCCCTGTATATACTTCATCCAGGAATATGCCTTCCTTTCTGGCAAACCATTCGATGGCTTCAAGGCAGCCCGGTGTGTTGTGCCGGTATCCCCCACCAAGATAACCGTCATCGCATATAACATGTTTCTGGATTTGGGTCATGGTCACATCGAAATTTAACTGGTTGCAGGTTTCCTGAACCAGCGTGCAAATGATTTCCTCCTGATCCGGGGCGGCACGGGAAACGGTGATTCCAATAATTGTTCCTTTCCACTGGCTGATCAGTTGTCCTGTTACCAGGCCAGCCTGGGTTCCTGCCGATCCGGAAGCAACAAAAATATGGTCAAAGTTTTGTCCGGTTTGCATAGAATATTCTGATATTTCCAGAAACGCCCTCAAATAGCCCAATGAACCCAATGCATCGGATCCTCCCACCGCCATAAAATAAGGATGATGGCCCCTCTGTTTCAAATAATCGATCCGGGAACGGGTTTTTGATCTAATCAGTTCTTCATCATCTGTATCAACAAACTCCATTTGTGCTCCTGCCAGTCGATCAAGGATCAGATTCCCGGTCAGGGTGTCGGGTTCCTTTCCGGCCAGCACCAGGTACACCTTTAAACCGTTAACCGCGCCTGCTGCTGCAGTCATCCGGCACCAGTTCGATTGGGTGGCGCCAAAAGTTACGATCGAGTCAGCACCTTGGTGAATGGCGTCCCAGATCAGGTAATCCAGTTTCCGGACCTTATTTCCCCCAAATGCGAATCCGGTCAGATCGTCTCGTTTGCAAAACAAGTGGCAGCTCAACGTTGTGCCCACATGTTCCAATTTATGAATGGGTGTTGGAATGATCGACATGCGCAGCCGGGGAACGGATTCCAGTTTTTCCTTTATTGCCTGAATATCATTCATGGTTTTAATCCAATCGTTAATTCAACTATATAAAGATACGCTCTTTTTATGGCCCAGATGGTTTGATCTTCACAGTAATTATAACCAGAAATGTCCTCGATCCAGGATGTGATTATCCATTGGTTGTCGAATATTTTTATCTTTATAAAATATGGAATCATTCGGAATCTGGTCCATTATTCCTCCCGTGGTGGCTATTATCCTGGCCATTCGGACCCGGCAGGTATTTATTTCCCTGACTTTTGGTATCTGGCTGGGTTGGGTCATCCTGAGTTTCGGAAATCCCATCACAGGAACGTTCAGAACCATTCAGGCCATTGTTGATGTGTTCAAAACCGAAGGCAACACCCAGACCATCCTGTTCACTCTTTTCATCGGGTCTTTGATTGCTTTTATTCAACGCTCGGGTGGTGTGGAGGGTTTTATACATGTCATACAGGGTATTCTGGAACGTGATGAGAAAAAAAGAAACGGACAAAACCGGGTGAAGATCCAATTGTTTGCAGCCTTAACCGGATTGATCATTTTTGTGGAATCCAACATTTCAGCCTTGACGGTAGGCGCCTTATACCGGCCTGTTTTTGATAAACTCCGCATTCCCCGGGAGAAACTGGCCTATTTAACCGATTCCACGTCGGCCCCATCCAGTATCCTGGTTCCATTTAATGCATGGGGGGCATTTATCATGGGGTTACTCCTGGTTCAAAATTTCGACCGCCCCTTTGCCACCCTTCTCAAAGCACTTCCATTCAACCTGTATCCCATTTTCACAGTGCTCCTTGTATTCTTTATTATACTGAGGCAAAAAGATTTTGGCCCCATGAAAAAAGCGGAAAAACGAGCCCGGGAAGAAGGCAAGATCCTGGGCGATAATGCCAAACCCATGATGTCTTCAGAAATTACGGTGCTTGAGAAAAAAGGCGCCATACCAGCCCATTGGCGAAACATGGTGATCCCCATTGCCGTGATGGTCCTGACCATGCCTTTTATGCTGGTCTATACCGGTTGGGATGCCGCCGGGGGAGAACCAGGTTTATCTTTCGGCACAAAAGTTATCCGGGCCATTGGTCAGTCGTCTGGCGCTGCATCCGTTTTGTATTCTGTTCTCACTGCGTTGCTGGTGGCCGTTGTGTTGTATGTTTTTCAAAAATTGTTGTCGGGAAAAGAAATGGTGGACCTGGCTTTGAAAGGCATGTCCGGCATGGTTCCACTGGCCTTACTAATGGTACTGGCCTTTGCTATAGGCAACCTGTGTAACGAGCTGGGTACCGGGCAATATGTCGCTGAAATATCGCAAAACTGGTTATCCCCACATCTGGTTCCCTTCATCGTTTTCGTGGTGAGTTGTTTCATCGCTTTTTCTACCGGAACCTCATGGGGTACTTTTGCCATCATGATCTCCATTGCAGTCCCCATGGCCCAGAGCCTGGATAGCAATGTCTACCTGGCCATTGCAGCGGCTCTGGGGGGCGGTGTTTTTGGTGATCATTGCTCTCCCATTTCGGATACCACCATTATTTCCAGCATGGCATCCGCCAGCGATCATATTGATCATGTAAAAACCCAATTACCTTATGCCCTGACGGCCGGTTCTCTTGCGGCCCTGGTGTACCTTGGCCTGGGCTTCCTGTTGGGCTAGCCGGTCAATATAAATCTACATGATCACAATATTTTAATTCCTGGCAGGATACATGGATAATAAAACACCCGTATTTTTGACCCGGTACATTTTTTTTGAGAATTTTTATATCTCCTGAAATCCGGGTCTTTAATTCATTTTCATTTTTATTAACTTTAATTCTTAAATAGATCTATCTTCTATAAAATCTTGGTTCCCATGAAAAACTATAATGCTTTATTATTTTCTGCTGCCATTTTAGGGGCCGCTATTTTATTGGGTAATGCCTACCTCAAGCGGGCCCAAACCAATGATGTCATTTCCGTAACGGGTCTGGGTACCAAAGATTTCACCTCCGACCTGATTGTCTGGGAAGGTACCTTTACCCGGGAAAATCTCAACCTCCAAAATGCCTATACAGACCTGAACAGGGATAAAGAATTGGTTCGGCAATACCTGACCTCTAAAAACATTGAACTGAATAATGTGGTTTTTAATTCGGTGAGTATGCAGGAAAAGATCCGTCCCAGGTATGATGAAGGCCGATATGTAGGTGAGGAATTTGAAGGATATATTCTATCCCAATCCATTCAGATTGAGTCGAAGGAGGTTGAAAAAATCGAACTGCTTTCCAGAGAAATCACAGAATTACTCAACCAGGGTGTCCAGTTTTATTCCTATGCGCCCCGTTATTACTACACCCAGCTGGCTGACCTGAAAATAGAAATGATTGCCCGCGCCACTGAGGATGCCTTCATCCGAGCCAAACAGATCGCCGAAAATGCCGGCGGATCGCTCGGCAAACTGAAGGTGGCCCGCATGGGAGTGTTCCAGATCACCGGACAAAATTCCACTGAAGATTACTCCTGGGGTGGCGTGTATAATACGGAATCGAAGCAAAAAACAGCCTCCATTACCATGCGCCTGGAATACAAGATCCGTTGAACTAACGACCTTCCATTTTTTACTTAAAACGCAAACGTATAGGTATATTTCAGCATAATGGTACGACTGATCAGGCCCGGCAGGTGGGGCTCTTCACGGGTCAGGTGGGTATTGGCACCCTCATTATAGACAATATATAGGTCATTGCCCTCCCTGGGATTATAGCGGAACCGTACATTGGAAATCACCGCATGGATACCACTGTTATATTGAACAAACGCACTGAATGATAATCTGGTACTAAACATAAGTTCGCCTTTCAGCCGGCAAATATGTGCCAGGTACATCTGGTTCCGGGTTGTGAATGCCACCCGGTTAAATTCATAACTCCCACCCAGGACTATACTGGATGAAATACTCCAATTGGGTTCCACACTCAAAGTCATCATACGGCCATCGTATAATCCGCCAACCTGTAGGTTAAAAATCATATTAAACGCCCTGCTTGGTGGTGTCGTTACCTTTGAAGTGCAATTTACAAACGTGTATTGTCCGATTGGTATAATAGCATCGTCTGAGAGTTCCAGTGATTCAAGGAAATTTTCATAGTTATAATTAAACTCCGCGATTACAGACCAGAAGTTTTTGAAGTGTATGTTATAGGATGCACCGATGACCCCGCTTTCAAGTATTTTGGATGATTGTGTAAAAAATGCATAACTCCCTGTACGTAAACCATGCTTCTGGATCGGAGACTGTTCTCCCATGATCCATGTGTAATTCAGGTAGGGTGCCACCACGTGGAAATCGTACCGGGTCATATACCCAATGCCCGGATTATAATCTTTACCCGTACCGGTAACATATATATCATAGTAAAAACCAGAATTACGCCGGCGTTGCCAATTCAATACATAACGTGCATTCCCGATGGTGAATGCATTATTGATCCCCTCATTCTCAAAGGTCTGTCCCCACACAAGTTTCAAATATTCCTCTCCTGTAAGATTTAACAGCGCATCCAGTCCATACGCCCAGTTATAGTTCCCATCCACTCCCAGTCGGGACGTCAATATATTGCCCACGTAGGAATGATGATTTAAAACCTGCCTTTTTAAGCGGAGTACCCCAAAATTTTCTGATGGCAAGTTTTCCGATTTGTCCGTTTGCATATTCAAAAACCCAATATCCCAGGGTCCTTTTCGTCCAATCAGCCGGACACCCCCTATGATTGGTACTGGCCGGTGATCGTCATCGATACCAATACGTCGACTATAAAACATGGTGGTCTGGCCAGCTGTATTGAAATCCATAATAGCCGCCCGTTCCAGGAAAAACTGGCGTTTCTCCGGGAAAAATAAAGAAAACCTGGTGAGATTAATCATTTGGTCATCCGCTTCGACCTGTGCAAAATCGGTATTCAGGGTCAGGTCCATGGTCAGATTGTTGTTAATCCCGTATTTCAGATCCAGACCGCCGGTGAATTTTCTATTGTTATGATATATGTACTCGGTTTCTTCCTCATTCTGATCAAAGCCTTCTGAATATCCGGCAAGAACATAAGGAGCGATATAGAGTGGCTTTTTAGATCGTAAGCCATGGAACACCACGTCTCGCGCTTTCGACACTTTCCATATCCCGGATTCATATTCATTTGAAATGGCAGGAAAACTATGAAATTCATTCAAATGAGGAATGAAGCGATTGATAATCAGACCCATGGTTACAACGCCTTGATCCTCTTGAAAACGAAGGCTGGAAACCGGTATGCGCATCTCTGCAAACCAACCCTGGTCCGTGACTTTGGTTTTGACATCCCAGAACGTATTCCAGTCTGAACTTACAGATTGATTGCCATATGGATCGACATTGGCATCATTATAAATGGCCACATCGGTCCGTAGTCCTGCCGGTGTGGTCCAGAATGACATTCCATTTTCATTATCATTAAATGTATCCAGGATCAGCCCCAACCAATCACTATCACCCCCCATATTATCCCGCTTTTTGGTATTGGCTTGAATTTTTTCAGGCGCATCATCAAGAAGAACCGCTCCCAGGTATAAATACTGCTTATCAAAAGCGAGCCGGATATCGGAATGTTGTGATGGTGTTTTCCCAAAATCCGGCAAATGCATGATCATCGGAAATGGCTCGTGGCTGTTCCAGGCATCTTCATCAGGCACCCCATCGAATAAAATGGGTGTTGTGAGTTGCCTGATCTGCAGAACATGGCTGGAATCCGCTGGCTGCGAATAGCCATTAGCCATGACGACCGCCATTAGAAGGGTGAGTGCAATTCCTTTCATGGTTACATTTCAAGTTACAAAAAAACCCGAAATGCAATACAAAAATATTCAGGATGTTAAACCTTTATTCTATGTTAAAATCACAATAAGAGTACCTGTAATATAAGCAAGGATCCACCAGATATAAGCGACCCGTGAATACAAATGTAAGGACCGGGGGACAGTGGTCCGGGCATCATGTTGAAGCCGGAAACGCCAGATCAGGATGGCGTCCAGTACCATGGCCGTTAATGATGAATAGCCCAGGATGCCATGGAGGGTAAACGGGGAATTTTCCGATCCAATGATCATACAGGTGGTGGCGGTTATGTCCAGGACGACACCCAGAGTCAGAAAATACAAGACCCGTTGTGGAATCAAGGCCAGCCGCTGCTCTGTGATAATGGCAATGGAATAAGAAATCAGGGCCAGGGTGACGATGCCGGAACCAGCTACAAGGATGGGTTTCATGATCATGATAAAGTAAATGACTTCACGATTAATAAATGCAGGTTCCAAAGATAATTTTTTATTTTTGCTCGCCAGTAATGAATCTGAATGTATACGGATTGAGGTCATGAAATCTGTTATCAGACAGATATACCAAAAACCTGTTATTTTCGTTTGCTTTAAAATGCGTCCTATATCCACCCTGACTGATGCCAATCGGATGAGATGGAAAATAATCATACCCGTACTGACTTTAATTGGTTTTGCTGCAACTGGTTTAGCAAATGAACCCTGGACTCGTGATCCCGGCATGTCCTTCAACCAGTTTTCAGCACCCCTGCCAGCCCGAAGATTCAGACCCGTATCCTTCTTCGAACAATGGTCTTTTGGTATCAAGGGGGGGCTCAATTTTTCATTGATCTTTCCGATAAACCGGTATTCCATATTTACGGGCCCCAATCCTGAACAATTCGATAAAACGTACAATTTTTTTCTTGAAAACCTGGGAATGCATGTGGGATTCATAGCCATGATGGACCTGACACGGAACACCAAAATCAGTTTTCAACCCATGCTTGCTAATTACGGTTATAAGTATAAAACCGAGTACCAATGGCAGGGAAATACCAATCTCCATTACCTGACGCAATACCATCAAAATATACGCATGTATGAATTCCCCATAATGGTTGGATATTATTTCAGGGCACAGACCTGGCGGCCGTATGTTCAGGGCGGCACCTATTATGCATTTGTCTCCTCATCAAACACTGCAGTATCGGTTACAGAAGCCACGACCAGTGGGGGCGGTACCAACTCCATCGTTGAATATAGCTCCTCCGTCAGTTCCAGCTCATTATACCAAAAACACCATATCGGGGTACTGGGTGGCGGCGGTATTCAATTCCTGGGCGAGAGGATCCACATCGGCCTGGAAGCCAATTACCGATTCCTCTTTACAAAATTAAATACCACTGAAAGCCGGTATTCCAATAACCAGGTGGTTTCAGGATATAACGATGTAGCAGATGACATCCGGTTCAGCAATGTAGCAATCACTCTGAATATGATTGTTCCCATTCAATCGCGGAGAAAATCATCGCTCCCGTTCTGTGATTATTAAACATTCAGACATCAGGCATACGAAATGAACTTCATCATCAATCATACAATAAAATACATCGCTATCACTGTTTTATCCGTTGTTCTGACAAGTTCATGTACTAAGAATAATATCACACCGGAGAACATATTTACCAGGATATACAGCGATCAAAATTCCGACCTTTCATTTTACCCACTGGACCTGATCGAATCCCAGGCCGGTGGTTATTATATTTTAGGCGCTACCACCATTGATACCACCCGAACCTGGTTAAATACCTATATTTTGAAGGTCGATGCGGTAGGCGAACTTCTGTGGGATAGCATCATCCCGCCGCCGTATATGAATCCGGTCTCCAATCTCCTGACCTCCGGCTCTGATAATTACTTCTTTTGCATGGACCAGATCACGCTTGGCACCCATCTGCTGAAAATAAGCGAAGGCAACCAATCGGTGGAACTGGTTGCTGCATTCGCAAACATCATATATCCTCTGGCCGCATCTCAAACACCTGATAATGGGTATCTTTTGCTGAGTTATGATCGTACCACCCGAAATTCTTCATTAACACATATTTCCCCCACCAACGATATTATCTGGCAAACCAAATTCCCTGTGGTGGAAGATGCTGAAGAAATGCTGATTGAACACCTCACCCGCACCGGCCGCATATTACCCTTCTTTACCGGATCCGTCGGAAATGGTTCGGCCAGCCATTATTATGCCAATGGATTGTATAATTACAGCCTGTCTTTTCTTTTTGTAAACGCTGGAAGTGGTGCCATTACAGGTATTTCAAACGGGTTTCGGTACGATGGGGGTGTTGCCTCCGCTTCATCGATACAATCCAATAACTTTGCACTTTCCAGATTCAGTTTTGGTGATCACTTCTTTCTGCCCAGCATCACAATCGATATGAATGCCATTACCAGTGTCAGTGACCTGGGTGGAAATCCAATGGCAGAAGTTGAGCCGGAAGCTGAAACCAGGCAGAAAAAAATACGTATTGACGAAAAAGATATTATGGTATTTGCATCCAGTACCAATAATAATCAGGCCATCCTGAACTTTTATGACGAAACAACCGGATCATTATTAAACACCAAATATCTCGGATTCTATAACCCGGTGAAAATAGCGTCCGTGATCCAAACGTCGGATGAGGGTTTGGCCATTCTTATGCAAACCATGGTGACCGGTCGCTTTAAACGTATCAGCCTGCATAAATTACCCAAGTCGCATTTATTGGAATAACACACTTATTGTTTACTGGATGATCATTGTTTTTGCAGATTTAAAATTTCCTGCCCGGATCCTGTATATGTAACTGCCCGATTCAAATTCCGAGATATCCAATTCCAATTTATGATGCCCAGAGGCTTGTTTCTGATCAGTTAAGATCTTTAATAGCTGACCGGATGACGAATACATTTCGATTCTTACATGTTCGCCTTTCTCGATGAAATAAGAAATGGTGGTATGATCTTTTGCCGGATTTGGAAAACAAACAAACAATATGTTTTTTCCGACAGGACCTTCCAGGTCATGAACGGCCACTGACGTGGCGATCAGGTCCAATTTCTGACTCAGGTAATCCCCAAAGCCCGTATCGATGAGAGATGAATCCGGCGATCCAAGCCAGTCTGAGAGTACGGTCGTATACACCTGGCGGTAATCAAACTGATGTTTTAAATTTCCGCCATCCAGGTCACTAAAATCAGGATTGGTACCATACACGCCCCCTTTCAGCCCACTTCCAAATAATAATATGGGAGCCGCTTTTCCGTGGTCGGTTCCATAACTCCCATTGGAAGCCACCCGCCGTCCAAACTCAGAAAATGTCATGGCCAAAACCTTTTCATCAAGCCCCTGTTGAATCAGGTCATCCATAAACGCTTTTACCGATGAAGACACATGGTATAGTAGGGCCGCATGCCGGCCCATGGATGTTTCATACGATTCGACCTGATCGGCATGGGTGTCAAAACCCCCGATGCGTACCAGGAAAATCCTGGTTTGAATACCACCACTCAAAAGCCGGGCAATGATCTTCAGTTGTTCTGAAAGTGGATTATTTATATAAGGCGCCGGCGCATTGAGCGGGTAGGATGTGGGATAATTTACGGTGGCTGCGTTTGTGCCCGCATCATACACCTCTTTCAGGCGCAGAGCATACTCGTTGGATTTCTTCTCGAAATCTGTAAGATAGGCCAGTTCATCACCATAATAACTGTCCGGGAATGACTGACTGGGCGGTGGATCGATGCCCACTGAATTGATCAGATCATAAAAGGCCTGCGGATTCAGTAACGATATCCCGGCAGGTATGCTATTCTCCCTCTGAAATGCCAGCGAAACGGCATTGCCCAATTCGAGTCCCAAAGGATCCTGCATGGTGTCATTTGGATAGGTGTCCGGGTATCCAGGGTATTCCTGGTCGAGGAAACGACCCATCCATCCCGATGGGATCTGTTCGTCATAATCTCCACCCATAAACCAGATATCGCGGCTTCTGAAGTGCGATAAATTCATATTATCATACCCCACAGCCTGAACAATGGCTGCTTTTTGCTGATCGTACAGTTCTTTTATACCGGTCATGTCCGGATGCAATCCCAACTGGTCATCTTCAGGCAGACTTTCATCCAGGGGGATATATTTCCTGGAGCCATCATCGGGGATGGCGATGTTGGGTCGGACGTTATAATATTCACTATAGCGCTTTACAGGAATAATGGTATTCAGACCATCATTTCCCCCGTGCAGCTGGATAAAAACCAAAACCCGGTCGCTATTGCTTTTTTGAAGCATTTGCATCAGAGGACTATTAGCAGCCAGAAGATTGAATGAGAAACCATTTAAAATAAAGGGTGCCGTGCTGGCGGCCCCGATATGTTTCATAAATTTCCTGCGATTCATGTGGCTCATGATGTCTGTATTGAATTAATAGGTTATCAGCTAGAATAATTGGTACTCCGGAGTCTGGATAATGGCAATGATTAATTTCTCAAGTTGTGGCCGGACTCCTGTGTCATCATCAGTCGATTTATAAAAGTTCCATTCACCGGTCCAGTTGGAAGGACTCAATCCTTCCAGAAGAATATCATTCAGAAAATAATCAAAACGTTCTGCCGGAACTGGTGTTGTGTACATAAATTCAAGTAATTCACTCACCAGGGTGGATGGATTGGATGGATCAGTAATGTTCGTGGAATCATCGACATATGCTACAATATCCAGCTGGTATGTCATTTCATTGGAGGCATTCTCAACCCCATCCAACAATTGGAAAATATGTTGATATCGCCTGGCCAGGTTGTTGGGAGTGATCCAGTTCCGGTTGTACGCAGGCATTTGATGATACGGCGGATAGCCGGCCACATCAATGGGTGTATAGAAGTTTAATCCCTGATTTTCCAGATCATTTAATATACCCTGCCGATAGGCTGTATCATATAGGTCGGAAGGTGTTGTCGGCAGATCCAGCTGGAAAAACCGGAATGCGCCCATGATCAGCTCAAGAGGCGATTTTATCAGGGCACCAATATGATCATCTGAAGTAATGGCATTGTCCATGTCATAAAAATGCTGACTCGATAACAATTGTGTTATAACGGGCTTGATTTCATAATTATTAGACCGCAAGGTATCTGCCAGTGGGATGATGATATCCTGTTCAATTTCTTGAGTGATCTGGTAATACACAAAAAAACGGTATAGCTTCCGGCAGATGAACCGGGCCGTTTCATCCTGTGAAAAGATCATATCCATGAGTTGATCCAGTTCATCAAACACCCCCTCTTCAGTGGCATATCCACCATCCATCAATTCAGTTTTGGGCTGTATGACCGTATTCTGGAATTTTTCACTGAACGTTTTCACTCCGGGATCGTGACGATACGCCTGTCCCTGTCCGTTCAATGTGACGTCGCCCCGGGGCAGACTGGTAACGGGATCAATGGTATTAAAATTAAAATTGTGCCTGAATCCCGTTAATACGCGTGCGGCTTCCTGAACATCCTGTTCGGTATAATGAGTATAATCATCGGGACCAATTTGCGGGCCCTTACCAATCGTGTACAGTTCGAACATTTCCCGGGCATAATTTTCATTCGGACTGCCATAGTCATTTAACGTATTGTCGATATAAACCAGCATGGCATTATCCACGCATACTTTTGTAAAGAGTTCTTTATAATTCCCCAGGGCATAAAAACGGTACAAGGCATTCTGATAATACAGGGAGGTGCTATTCCGGATCAATGTCTGATCGGCCGGTAAATGCGTGTGGTAGAAATAGGTCATCCGTTCGGTAAGGTTGGTCCCTGTGGAACGCATCTGCTCAATGAACCAAGCTTTAAAAAAATCGAAAAGCAGGCTGTCTTCACTGTTATTATCACCCGGTACCGGCAACCAGGGTAACCCTGTTAATGGATCAACGGGAGGATCTGGCACGGCTTGGTCCTGGAGCAGTTCGGTCAGGGCTTCTGATGCTGTTTTGCCTGCAAAGTTTTCAATATCTTGCCGGGTGGGTCCAAACGTAGACCGTCGTAGAAGATGTGCGGCCTTATGGTTTCCCAATATTCCGGAAACGGGGGTTAAAGAAGCCATAGGATAATTTTAAGGGTTTCATGATTTCCTTTTCCCATGCATTTCTGCTTTGAAAAAAGTCCTGGTTTGGTCCAATAAAAACGGAGTTTTGTTGTTTTTGTTATTCGACTCATCTAAATATAAACATTTAATAATATACCGGTACTCTCCCATTGGGCAAGACACGATCTACATATGGTTTAAATGCTGACTTCTATGATCCAATAAGTATTTAAAGATTCGGATGAGGACACGATGATAAAATCCTATTTTTGTGAATGGGTGATTCAATTCATTGGATTCCATCCGGAATGGCTTGACTAAATACATTTGAACACAGATATAAAATCCAAATATCATGAGAAAAGAAATTGCCCTGTTCTTATGCCTGATGGCCTTCGTATCAATGACCTCCATAGCCCGCGATGTGGTGACCTTGCAAAACGGATGGAAATTTGCCAAAGGCTCCAATCCCGGAGCATGGGAAACCAATTTTGACGATTCTGGCTGGCAGAATGTGACCGTTCCTCACGACTGGGCCATTACCGGTCCATTCATTTTAGATGGGGATGGGGCCACCGGTAAACTGCCCTGGAAAGGGGAAGGTTGGTACCGCACCACCCTGGATATTCAACCGCATCATAAAGGGCAGGCCATTTATTTGCTTTTCGACGGAATCATGGCATTTCCTGAAGTATATGTTAATGGACAACTGGCAGGAACATGGGATTACGGATACAATTCATTTTACCTGGATATAACAGACCATGTTCAGTTTGGCACCCGGAACATTTTAGCCATCCATGTGGATACTCGTCAGCATGACAGCCGTTGGTATCCCGGGGCCGGTATATACAGGAAAGTTCAAATGATCTCGGTGCATCCACTTCACATTGGGATCTGGGGTACCCATATCACCACCCCCATCATCAAACCACACTATGCAGATGTCAGGATCACGACGAGTGTTTTGAATACCTTGCCATCCGATTTGGGCGAGTATGATGTCGAACATGTGGTCTTCAGTCCGTATGGGACAGAAATTGCCAGAAAAAAAATAACCGGATGGATCGGGGCCGGGATGGAACAAAAATTAGAAACGACGTTCACACTGACCAATCCAAAACGATGGGACATTGACCATCCTGATTTATACCAGGTTGAAACATCCCTTTATAGGGACGGTGAAGTAGTGGATTCCTATGCCACCACATTTGGAATACGAACCATCCGATTTACAGCCGATCATGGTTTCTACCTGAACGACCGTCGGGTACAACTCAAGGGCGTAAACTTACACCACGACCATGGCCCCCTCGGAGCCGCCTTTTATCCCAGGGCCATGGAGCGGCAGCTGGAGATCATGAAAGGCATGGGGTGTAATGCCATTCGAACCAGTCACAACACAGCCGCCCCGGAATTGTTGGAAATGTGTGATCGCATGGGCCTGCTCGTCTTCAACGAGGTATTTGACAAATACGATGGAAAGGCCGGTATGACTGATACCACCGATTTTGAGGAATTTGCTCACCGCAATATTCAGAATTTTGTGGTCCGGGACCGAAACCACCCCTCCATTTTCTTATGGAGTGTAGGAAATGAGATTGGTGATGTACAATGGAATATCAATAATGGGTTTGATCGGTTGCATACCATGGTAAATTATGTTCGGAAATACGACCCGACACGGCCGGTTACCCTGGTCTGCGATAATATGAACAGTGCGGTGTTGAGGCATTTCGACTATTACGATGTGCACAGTTGGAATTATGGCCGGCGTTACCGCCTGGCACGCCAACTGGAACCCAATAAATCGGTTATTATCAGCGAATCTGCTTCTACCGTCAGCACCCGGGGATTTTATGAACTCCCCCTGCCAGAAGAAAAAACCGACTTCACCACATCCCTCCAGGTGAGTTCCTACGACCTGAATGCACCCGAATGGGCCGAGATAGCTGACGATGATTTTATGTGGCAGCAGGAAGAGCCCTATGTGGCCGGTGAATTTGTCTGGACGGGATTTGATTACCTGGGCGAACCCACACCCTATCATAATGGCTGGGTGAATGCCAATGGCATGACCGACCGGGACGCATCCAGGAGCTCATACTTTGGAATTGTCGACCTGTGTGGGATCCCAAAAGACCGGTATTACCTGTATAAAAGCTACTGGAAACCCGATGAAACGACCGTGCATATTCTGCCCCACTGGAACTGGGAAGGATCGGGATACGATACAATTCCGGTTTTCGTATATACCAATGGGGATTGTGCGGAGTTGTTCCTGAACGGACAGTCACTGGGAAAACAGTGCAAAGATCCGGCATCGGAAAAATCTGTGAGGCGATTTCGGTTCATGTGGCACGATGTGACTTATGAGCCCGGCGAACTGAAAGCGGTGGCCTACAAGGAAGGAGTCCGGATCGGCGAAGCGATGGTCAGAACGGCAGGTGAGCCTGATCGTATTCGGTTAACAGCAGACCGTTCCACCATCCGGTCCGATGGCCATGACCTGTCATATATCTTAGTTGAAGCACTTGACAAGACTGGAAATACATGCCCCCTGGCCGATCATGAGGTTGACCTCGCCCTGGAAGGACCGGGACGTATTGCCGGTGTGGGGAATGGAAATCCCCAATCATTTGAACCATTCCAATCACATCATGTCAGACTCTTCTACGGAAAAGCCATGATCATAATCGGAAGTGGAATCAAAAAGGGAACAATTCGCCTTAAAGCCAGCTCAAAAAACCTATCCGAAGATCATTTAGATATATTGGTAGAATAATCCCTTCGCAATATGAGTGTGCTAATAATCAATATGTTTGCTGTTCAGGATTCCCTCATAGGTATTCCGGGATTCTTGCGTCCATTCGGGTTATTTCAAACTGTTTCCTATTTTTTTCACTGATTCCTTGAAGTACTCCGTATCTTTTTCAAAACCCACAAAATGAGCGCCCAGGATCTGGCAAGCCAGGGCTGTATTTCCCAGACCCATAAATGGATCCATGACCCGGGTGTGGGTTCTGATCCCATGCAGTTTCAAACACATTTCGGCCAGTTTGGGAGGGTAGGTGGCCGGATGGGGCCGCTCTTTTTCCCTGCTCTGAATGGTTTTGTACGGAATATACCAGACATTACCCCGGCATCTTAAATCTTCCTTCCCACGATTCCATCGGTCCACGTTGGATTTGTCTTTATATGGAACACCAATGGAAAGCCGGTCCAGCGGGACATTCCCATCCTTTGTGAAATGAAACACGTATTCATGCATATCATTGACATACCGGGGGCTGTTGATGGGTTTATAATGCCCAACAGCCAATTGAATATCGGTATCATAGGATGTATCTTCGATATAAATGGATTTGATCCAGTGAAATACATTCTGAAGCACAAAGTGTTTTCTTATGACACCGGCCACTTCAAAGGGGACCCATGGATCGGAGGGTTTGGAACCGAGATTTAAGAAAAAAGAGCCATTCATTTTAAGTTTTTCTTTCAGAACACCCACCCAATGATCGGTCCAGGATAAATAATCTGTCCGTGACACCGTATCATCATAGGTATTATATCGGATTCCCAGGTTATAGGGCGGAGAGGTGACCACAATATCAATCGCAGCACCCCGGATCTGTTCATGCATACCCTGGATGCAGTCAGAATGGTATAAATCGAAGTATTTTCCCGACTTATTTTTCAGTCTAATATGCGATCCCTGTGTTGACATCCTGGATGCCAAATTTAGGGTATTTTGCCAATTTAATCCGTATGGGATCGAGAGTTAATTTTTCCAATCCCCGGTGAAAATGAAAATAGAATATTAAAATTCAGAACCGCTTACTTTGCCACGATGACCTTCTGCACGTTGACAATCCCATTGGATTCCAGATGTATGTAATAACTGCCAGATGCCAGATCCCGGACATTCCATATGCGGGTATATTCCCCTTCATGGAGTTCATTATTCACCAGCTTTTCTATCATCTGGCCGGCCTGATTATAGATCGTTAGGGTCACATGACCTTTCCTGGGGATATTAAAACCAATGGTGGTTTCACCGCTGACAGGATTGGGATAAATTGTGCGAAGCTGAAAATTTTCCACTTCCTCCGGACTCCACATTCCAGTGGAGGATCCAGCATCTGTCAGCAGCTTGAGGGTCCAGCCATTGAGGGTGCCGGTGGTACTTTTCGTCCCGGAGCTGGTATAATCAATGGTCCGAAGGGTCCAGTCGCCTTTTGGATTGGTACCATTGAATGCATGCAATGGTTCGGCAGGTTTATAGGTAGCGGTATACGGTGCCCCACCGGAAGCAATAGGATTTTCACCAGCATCCATAAAATGGGTGTTGATGAAATTTTCACCCGATGCAGCACCCTGGGACACCAGTTTTACAGATATGTCGCCATGTTCCAGGAATATCTCCAGGTTTTCAACGGCCGGGTGGATCAATTCCGTGATGGTCACGCTGACCCCATACAGGTTCCCCTCCAGGTCGGTTGCTGTGATGACATCGATATTGTCAGAGGTATTCACCAACGAAAGGGCCAGTTCCCAATGAGGAAATACCGTTGCGGCTACCCCATCACTATGATTCAGGTACATCAGGAACATCTGGTCTTCCGGAACACCACTGATGATGGACCGGCCTCCTATGATGTAGCCGAAATCGGATGTATGCATGGCAGCCCGGGCCCCGCTGTTGACCTCGTATTCCTCCAGCCATTCCTGTTCCAGGGTTTCCGGGTCTATCTTCACCAGGTATATGCTATACGTATTCGTCGATTTGTTTTCATGGGTGCCGGTGATCACCAGGTCCCCGTCTGGTGCCAGGTTTACATCGTTGGCAAAATAGGTGCCGGTTCCACCATAAGTGTTTTCATCAACCAGGTTGCCCTCCGTGTCAACTTTGGCTACATAGGCCTTGTAATAATAGAATGAGGTCCCTTCTACCAGGGTTTCCGATGATCCCACCAGGTAGTAATAATCACCGATGACCACAACTTCCGATAATTGATCGTTTTCAGGACCCCCAAAGACATTGCGCCATTCCACCCATCCAATATCCTCTGCATTCAACAGGAACATATCAAATTTATTTTCAATGGTGTTTCCCGCAATGATGTATTTTGCGTTATAGGCATCCGGCGTCATCGTATGGGCCCATGAACCCCATCCTGGACTGTTACCATCATAGGGAAACGATACAATAAAATCCGGAATTAGGCTGGTGCCTGAAAATTCTCCCAGCAAAATATGGTCTTCCCCATTACCGGTGGCATCATACGTAACACCCTGCCCTGTAAAGACATAGGTGTTATCAATGGTTTTGCGTACGCACCGGGCTTCTGCAAGGCTGTCGGCATCTTCCACACCTTCCCAGCGTCCCAGTGTGCCATCGGCCATGATTTCCATGATCAATACCCGGCCCTGGGGACGATCCGGTTGTATAGAAACCGGAAATGGTGGCAGGGACTGGTACCCCACGGCATAAAAATTGCCCTGGTCGTTCTGGATAATGGACTTTGCATACTCATAGGATTCATAGCCTTCCACCGGATTATCAAAATCGTAGGTATTCGCCCAGATCACTTCTCCGTCCATATCCAGCTTCATGATATATACATATTGTTGTGCTGGATTGGTACCTACCTGGACCGTTTTATACCCACATACCACGATCCCGTCCGATACTTCAATGATGTCTTCAGGGGTATAGGAAGCATGAGCCTCCGGGCTGGCTGGGTACTGACCCGACCATTTAATAACCGGGGCCTGGCCCAATGAACTCAGGGTAAGACTATTTAATAAAAAAACGATCCATAATAAACCGGGTAAATTTGTTTTCATAATATTGGAATTTTAAGGTGATAAACAAAAAAAAGGAGGGAGATGCCCATATGTTATGGTCTGCATGTTCTTGAATGAAACAATAAGTTACTTCTTTTTAACATATAAGTCAACAGGATTATGATGTTGTATAGCAATGTGACAACCTGTTCAGGCCGTATTTTACTCATGAAATAATATCTCTTGTTGGCATCCAATCATGATATATACGATATTTTTTCCTGTGCTTTTCGTAACTTACTGAATTGAATGGTAAAAATTTCAAACCACACTTCATTCTCTTAAAATCTATGCCGGTTAAAGGTGGAGACAAATGTGGGTCATTATAAAAAGATCGTTCATTGTTTAATAATAAATTTAATGATGTTTATTAGATGTTTCCAATTCTTTAATATTTCATAAATCAAAAACAAGATGAAAAAAATTATTTGTCTTCTGGTTGTGATAGTGGTGTGTATCATAAGTCTACAGGCCCAGGACTTGTTTCCGGCCGCCCGTCTGACCACCGATCCGGCCCTGGAAGGATTCCCGACTTGGTCGCCCGATGGGAATTATATCATATATCAATTCACCGAAATGAATGACACCAGCAACAAAAACGGCTTATGGAGAATATCGCAGGATGGAAGCGGTGCAGTACAAATTTTTCAGGGCATAGCAGAACATCCCAAATGGTCACCGGATGGACGGCATATTGTGTTTGATGCAGACACCGGGAAAGCGATTAAGATGATCCCAGTGGAGGGAGGATGTCCGATCGTGTTCCTGCCCGATTCCATCCACATTCAGAATGGTGGATTGCCTTGCTGGTCGCCCGATGCATCAAAAATCGCCTTTATCGAGGGAGGTACTCTATCTTTGTGTATCTACGACTTCCATTTGGATCAAGTGATCAGGATCTTCAGAGAAGAAGGTGTGCTCCCCCTCCCCGGGGGATGGACAACAGATGGCCAATGGGTGCTGGCAGCGCTGATGGATCGGCAGTCCAGGAAATCCACCATGTGGAAAATCGCTTCTGATGGGAAAAAAAGGGAACAGATCTCCGGGCATCATGAAAATTTTTACCGGCACCTGGCTCTGTCACCAGATGGTTCACTCCTGGTTTATGCCGCCATGGAAGGCCGGTATCTGGGTCTGTATATCATGCCCACTAATGGAGGACCTACATTGCCACTGGCCGTGATACCCAGCGGACATACCGAAGGTGCCAGTTGGTCGCCCGATGGAAAACAGATCGCCTTTAACAGGTTTGTGGCAGGGAATGCCGACATCTGGATAATGGATGTGGATACTGAAACCATTAAAAAAGAGCTTCGGGCGCTTAACGAGTAATTATCTTTATTCATCACATAGTATAGAATTCATATGAGACTATTAAAAAAAACCATTCTACCCATATTACTAACGGGTATCTGGGTGAATGTATCCGAGACCGTACGATGGGAATTACTCGTGAAATCTTACTGGATCGAGCATTATCAGAATATGAATCTGGTATTCCCGAGTGCGCTCATGAATGGAATTACCTGGATGATCTGGGGTTTTCTTCTGGCCATTTCCATATTCTATATTTCAAGGAAGTTCAATCTGATCCAAACCACATTATTGTCGTGGTTTATGGCATTTGTTATGTTGTGGGTGGTTTTATGGAATATCGATGTTTTTCCGGTGCCCATCCTGTTTATTGTTGTCCCTTTGAGTTTATTGGAAGTCTTTATTGCAGCCCTGATCTGCAAAAAATTTTAATGCTCCTGTCAAATACATACAACTCCGGTTCATCAATTTCTATGTGCGATGCATGGGATTATTAAAAAACGGGCCGGCTCTATATATGCAAAATATCGCAATCTGAGAACATGAAGGGATCGATTATGAATCGCAGTAATGATCGGATCTTTCAGGGGTGTATGCCGGATCGAAAAATTGACATGGACCGGAATTGAAGGAGTCGTCGGCTGAAATAGATTGACCTTGGAAAATTATTGTTTGTGTGATTGAGATTTTCCAAATTGGATGGTCATACTCGAATGTAATCATTAGCTTTTCAAGACATAAAACCAAACGAAATGAGAACCACACTTTTTATCTGCCTGGCTCTACTCGCGTGCACCAGGAACGAAATAAAACACCTGGCAGGATCTTCAACATTTTTAAGTCCGGTAGCGGAACGTATTGCAAACAAATCGTTTGACCCGTCCACGCTGCTTTGGTACACACATCCTGCCAATGAATGGGAAGAAGCATTGCCGGTTGGAAATGGTCGGCTGGGGGCCATGGTGTTTGGAGATGTTGAAGAAGAAAGGATACAATTGAATGAAGATACCTATTGGTCAGGAGGTCCCTATTCAACGGTGGTCAAGGGAGGTTACAAGGCACTGCCTGAAATTCAGAAACTCATGTTTGATGGAAATCCCATTGAGGCGCACAAACTTTTCGGGCGTCATTTAATGGGGTACCCCGTTGAGCAGCAGAAATATCAGTCACTGGCCAATCTGCATCTGTTTTTTGAGAAGGAGCAAAAAATACACTACTATACCAGATGGCTCGACCTGTCTACTGGTATCACAGGGGTAGAGTATACCATGAATGGCGTCACCTACCTGCGTGAAGTTTTCTCTTCCGCTGTCGATCAGACTATTGCTATTCGCCTTACGGCCAGTGAACCCGGAAAGATCGCATTTGAAGCCGAATTGAGGGGCGTCCGGAACAATGCACATTCCAATTACGCAACGGACTATTTCCGTATGGACGGAAAAGGGGAAAATGAATTGATACTGACAGGTAAATCTGCTGACTATATGGGAATTGAAGGTAAGCTGCGGTATGAAGCCCGCATTCGAATAGATGCTGAAGGTGGAGACATATTCCGGAATGGCACCCGCATACATGTGAACCAGGCCGATACGGTGACACTTTTCTTTTTTGCCGCAACGAATTTTAATAATTATAAAGATGTTCGTGGAGACGAAAAACAACGCGTTCAAAATTATATGAATCAGGTAATGGGTATGAACTATCACTCCATACGTGAGAGAGCGATAGAAGATCATCAAAGATTATTTAATCGTGTACGCTTGCATCTGCCCGAATCGCCGGATTCCTTTCTGCCGACCGATGAACGGTTGTTAAACATACAATTCAGACCAGATGCCCAATTGGCCTCCTTATCTTATCAATTTGGGAGATACCTGTTGATTTCATCAAGCCGGCCGGGGACACAGCCTGCCAATTTGCAGGGTATTTGGAATAAAGACATGAATCCATCGTGGGATTCCAAGTATACAACCAACATCAATACTGAAATGAATTACTGGCCTGCAGAACCTTCAAACCTTTCCGAATTGGCCCAGCCGCTGTTTCAAATGATCGAAGAACTGACAGACCAGGGAGCACAGGTGGCGAAAGAACATTATGGAGCACGTGGCTGGGTATTTCATCAGAATACGGATATCTGGCGGGTGGCCGCGCCAATGGACGGGCCTACCTGGGGTACGTTTACCGTTGGTGGCGCATGGTTGACGACCCATTTGTGGGAACATTATTTATATACCCGGGATACTGTTTTTCTGGATCGAATGTACCCGATCATCAAAGGATCTGTTGATTTTTTTATGGATTTTCTTGTGGAACACCCCAACGGACAATGGCTGGTTACCAATCCATCAAACTCTCCGGAAAATCCACCGAAAGGACCCGGATACGAGTATTTTTACGATGAAGTTACCGGTATGTACTATTTTACCACCATGGTTGCCGGATCCACTATCGATATGCAGATATTGAAAGATCTGTTCCATTATTACATACAGGCAACAAGCATACTGGGCAGAGACCGGGAATACGCACTGGACGTTTCAAACGTCCGGGAACGCCTGGTCCCTTCTCAGGTTGGGAAAGATGGTACATTACAGGAATGGTCAGACGATCTCGAACAATTAGAAGACAAACACCGGCACTTTTCCCACCTGTATGGATTATTCCCGGGAAATGTTCTTTCTGCCACATCCACTCCGGAGCTTATTGAGCCCATCAAAGCCGTGCTTAAACAACGGGGTGATGGGGGGACCGGTTTTTCACGCGCCTGGAAAATGGCCCTGTGGGCAAGACTGTTCGATGGCGATCGGGCCCATTCCATATATAAGGGATACTTATCAGAGCAGTGTTATCCATCCCTCTTTGCCAAGTGTTATTCACCCCTTCAGGTGGATGGGGCGTTGGGAGTTACTGCCGCCATTTCCGAGATGCTGGTTCAATCGCATGAAGGAATTATTCAAATATTACCAGCACTGCCAAAAGAATGGATTTCAGGAGCATTTTATGGCGTTTGCACGCGAGGTGCTTTTGAGCTCGATTTACAATGGGAAAAAGGGGCCATAGAAACCGTAGGGATACTATCAAAAGCTGGAGCAGTTTGTAGAATCAGCGCAGCGGGACAGGTCAACGTCACTTCGAATGGGAATCCGGTGCACATGACCGAGGGGAAGGATTACGTGGAATTCCCCACTGAGGCCGGCCACAGATACCATTTGGAATACCGGGACGGGGATCTTAAATAATAACACTGGATCTCTACCTGAATATCCTACCATTTATTTACTCGCTTCGCGTATGAATGGAGACGTTTGTTTAATTATGAACCCCGGTGATAAATGAACTAATACGTATTTAATAGTTGAATGCAGATGTCAACGGAACATACAATCTTATGTATTTGAATGCACCAAGTCACTTTTCATGTACACTGGAATAATCGTTACCTTTTGGAAGTTAAAATCGTTTTCACCATTTCAGAGGGTGGCTTATGAGGAAGGTGTGGTAAGATTAGTCTTCGAAATTAAAAAGATTTATCAATTTCTAATAATGAGATTCCTTGTTTTATAATCCCTATTCCTTTGACAATCATTAGATTAGCAATAGCGGCATCATCAAGTAGAAGGATCGTAATAGCACCCGAGCGGGATTCAAGGCATTTAATCTTTTGTAGAGCAGGCTGTAGGTACGTCATACCCTGCCGGACACATTAAAGGTAACTTTAGGGTGTAACTAAAACGGCAAATTAGAAGAGCATTGACCACCTCATTTAAAAAAAAGCAAAAGAACTTATTATTCTCCGAAGAAAACTTTTTGTGATCGAATGGATTGAAAAATTTCCCGGTAATGTTAGAAAAGAACTCAGAGAATTCGACATTTCTAAGTCGACTTTCTATGATTGGAAAAGAGGATATCGACTCGAAGGGAAAAAAGGCCTGGAGCGAAAAAGACCTGTTGCTAAATCACATCCAAACAGCATAACTAAAGAAACTGAGGAGAACATATTAGATCTCAGGAAATCATATCAATTGGGCCCGCCAGAATAACCTGGTACCTGGAACGATACCATGGAATAAAAATTTCACAATCCACAGTTGCAAGAACGTTTGTAAGGAATGGTGTTAGCCGCCTTCCTAAAACTGCTTCGCGCAGGACTGTACATACGAAAAGATACGTTAAATCTACGCCAGGTCACCATGTACAGATTGATGTTAAGTTTGCCATTTTTAAGGATGAAAGTGGTAAAACCATTAAAAGATATCAGTTTACGGTAATTGATGATGCTACTCGAATCCGGGCACTAAAAATATATCAAAAGCATAATCAGGCAAGCGCCATTAACTTTATTGATTATGTGCTTGATAAGCTCCCTTTTCGAATACATACTGTGAGAACAGACAGAGGTCATGAGTTTCAGGCAAAGTTTCATTGGCATGTTGAGGATAAAGGAATCAGGCACGCTTATATTAAACCGAGATCTCCCCAGCTTAACGGGAAAGTAGAACGGTCACACAGAACCGATCAAGAGGAGTTTTATCAATTACTGAATTATACTGATGATGTTGACTTAAATGTGAAATTGGCC
>Ga0209536_100000908_pt1 | contig 48723 bp, 44 predicted proteins | sample DeeMarSeWOR28_12_FD_187461 | JGI IMG/M metagenome (GOLD analysis project Ga0209536, IMG submission 187461) | Marine sediment microbial communities from White Oak River estuary, North Carolina - WOR-2-8_12 (SPAdes) (version 2) | ecosystem: Environmental > Aquatic > Marine > Intertidal zone >...
TAAGCATGACAACCTGTTTATCTAATTTGAAGCTCGGAATACCATATACCAACACGCCACCCGGAACAGGCCAGGCTTCGTAAACGGTCACCTGGTGTCCTTTTTTGATCAGGTCTTCGCCAACAGTGATCCCGGCCGGTCCAGAGCCAACCACAGCCACGTGTTTGCCGGTTTTTTTCTCTGGCACCGAGATCTTTAGAAGTCCAGCCATGCGGGCCTCGTCGGCAACGAATTCCTCAAGTTTTCCGATGGAAATGGCGCCATTTCGAGCACTCAGTGCACAGCCTTCCTGGCAGAGATTGGGGCAGACCCGGCCACACACTTCTGGCAAGGGACTGGTCTGGGAGAATATTTTAGCTGCCTCAAGGAATTTGCCTTGACTGATATGCCACAAAGCAGCCGGTAAATCGTTGCCGGCCGGACAATTAAGTGTACAGGGTTGGGGATCGGGGCACTGAAGACAACGGGCTGCCTCGGCCATGGCCATTTCTTCGTCAAAGCCAAGGATCACTTCCTCAAAATCAAGAATGCGATCTTCTACCGCGCGTTTATAGTATTCGACCGGAGCTTCGTTGGCTCTTTCTCGTCGGTTTACCTCTCGGAAGGCTGTGATGCCTAGAGTCATGTTTTCCTCCCTAAGATGAGTTCTTTATTGTGTAGGATGCACCAGCAAGTCGACCAATATTGTATTTGTCTTTATTAGTGATCGGATGGCAACTGGCGAATCTCGCGCCATCTTTCGAGGGCGCCAGATCTAAAGAGGGCTGGATCGAAATCAGCCAATGCCTCCCAACCTTCGACCGAGGCAATCTCCCGATCTTCGTCGGTCAACTCGATTTTGAGCGTTCGGTTGTCGGTGTGCATCACGAGGGTCAAGGTTTCTTTTTCATCCTCGACAATCTCCATGATACAGGGCCTGTCGCTACCTTCGGGATTTCGGATAAGGGCTGCCGAACATCGTTGGCAAAACGGCAAGCTGGCATCGCAAAGATTTCGGTCTATGACTACCTTCATGGTTGCCTCCTACAAAACAACGAATAAATCATCTTTTCTCTCATTACCGGGTTGATTAATCTCGTCGGGTTCTGTAATAGCGGAGGTGAGACTGTGGTGGGCAGAACCCGACGAGTAAAAAAACATGTATTCAGAAATTTGAATACATGATCGGAGTATAGGTGATGGAAGGTTAGATAGTTAGAGACATCTGTCACCAATTGCCAGTGCCAAATGTCACACCTCATGCCAGAAGTGAAACTAACGCATCTCATAAGTGAACCATGTGGCGGGAGACGCATTTAAGGGTGAATTTACAACCGAGAAACTCCATTCGATTTTTGAGCCGTTGACGGTAACGCTGACATCATATTCTTGACCCGAAACCAGTGGGTCCCTAGGCATAATTATAATGGCATCTCGGCTGTTGAGGACGGCCCGGCCGAGAGATTGGGTTCCACTATCTGGATTCACGTAGGTCGTCTCGTCAAATAGGCAGGCCGGCAAGGAAGAACCACCTGAAGATAGTCGATAATCGGTTACATTGGGTGTTAGGTTGCCTTCTCCAATCTGCAACATGATCGGAGGTCCGCTTGGTGCTGTGTATCCAGGGCAACTGGTTAATGGATCGGGCCACTCGTTACCCGTGTATTTTCGTAGCCAGGTTTGCCCGCCATCGCGTGGGTAGGGTAGGGGAAAGGTCGTACCCGGAGGGGTCCCTTGCCGTCCGCGCAGTACATCCAACGTGCCGCCCATTTCCCAACCGCCGATGTCTTCTCGGTAACAGCCCAACGAAGTTTGGTGTAGTTGAGGATCGAGCATGGAAATAGCGTGAAATGGCCCCATCATCCAGAAGTTGATGGCCATTTCATCTGTCGTTCCATCATAGGATGAAACGAAGACATTGCCATTCCGGCCGGCATCGTAACCTTCTTCTGTATACCAAATATTGTCTGGGTTTTCATAGTGGGTGATGTAATTATTCTTGACCATGTATCTGCTGTGTAGAAATCCGCCATTTGACCACTCTTCATTTTCCCATAAGGGGTTGAGATTTGCTTGTTCCCTGAACAGATTCAGATAAGTTAGCCAGGTTGAATTCGGATTTTGATTTGGATTAGGATCGGTCGAACCCTGAATCATCGGTAGGTACAGAGTATCAGTGGTCGAATTGCTCACTTCTGATCCAATCGTCGGCGGGCTAGATTGGCCCGTTAAAATAGGAAAAAAATCACCCGTATCATTTGGATCAACTTTGCCGACCCTTGGGCTGGCATAACTGGCTTGGTTGTAGAAGAAGATAAAAGATGAGAAAAATAACAGGCTTATAGTGAGTATCGATTTAACTTTAAATCCAATCATCTTGTTCCTCGGCGGGGCTGTCCTCGGGAAAGGAGCCCTCAAGCTGAATCCAGGCCAATTCCAAGACCCCAGCCCGGAAGAGTTCGTCGTGTATTAAATTCATCCAGCGCCCTTTTGCCACTTCGGTGGAGGCATCTTTATCTTTTCCACCTCTAATGGCATCGGCCAAACTGTCCCCGATGAGATTGCCGCCAAGGTTGTCCTCTAGGCCATTGGCCAGGATATCAAGCAGCCAGCGTTCTGTTTTCTTTTTTACCTCCTCTGGCAACCGCTCCTTAGCCTCTTGGATCTGCCCCCAATTCAATTTCATCAGCCCCCTCAACCGTTCCTCGGTCGCCTGGGACCGTATCCGCCCCAGAACCTCTTCCCCACTCACCCAGGTATCATAATCTTGCCCATCTGTATGTCGGTAGCGTACCTGGATTTGGTCACCAAAATCGTGGCGCATTTTGCAGTTGGCAAAGAAATGGGGGAAGGTAGTCATCATCCAAAAACGCTGTGTTACAATTTGCTCCGACGTCGATTATTATAAAATGGCCTCCAATTGACTTTATATGAGAAAAGAGTCTGGTTTATCGGGTTCCATATTGAATTCATATGAGAAATGAGTCTGGTTTTCCAAGCCCTTGGAGGGTTTGGGTCGAAGCTGCCCGGCCGCGAACCTTGTTTCTAGCATTGGCTAGCGTCGCCATGGGTAGCTTTCTGGCGTTCGTGGCTGGACATTTCAATTGGACGATCGCCTTATTGACCCTTTTCACAGCAACTTTTCTACAAATCTTATCCAACCTGGCCAATGATTATGGAGATTCAATACATGGCGCCGATCACGAGCATAGAGGGGGACCATCGCGGGCTGTTCAATCAGGCTTGATAAAGGCCCGATCAATGCGACTGGCAATATTCACCGTCGCAACACTAGCGGCCGTTTGCGGACTATTGCTGTTATGGCTGGCATTCGGTTTCGAAGGATTTCTCGTGTCGCTGCTTTTCTTGTTCTTGGGCGGGGTTGCGATATGGGCAGCCATCTCATATACAGCGGGAAGCTTGCCTTACGGCTATGCTGGTTTAGGTGATCTGGCGGTATTTATATTTTTCGGCTTGGTTGGTGTTTTGGGCAGTTACTATTTGCAGGTCTTAGACCTTCAGTTAGCATTACTTTTACCGGCAACGAGCTGTGGCTTGTTGATTGTGGCTGTATTAAACGTTAACAATGTCCGGGATATACGGTCGGACCAAATAGCTGGGAAGATGTCTATACCCGTTCGATTGGGATTAAGAGGAGCCCGTTTATACCATTGGGTTTTACTTGGAGGAGGTGTGTTGGCCGTCGTTTTATTCGTGATAATCGTCTTCTATTCGATCTGGCAATTCCTTTTTATCCTAACCATCCCGCTATTAATTCAAAATGGCTTGGCTGTTTCTCGGCGAGATCCAGCTCAATTGGATCCATATCTCAAGCAGTTATCTGTGACCAACCTGTTATTCGTGTTGACTTTTGGTATGGGGCAGATATTGGGTTTGTAAACGACTTGGCCTTTCCTCCCGCCTTGATTTAGGCGAAACCAGGAAAGTTCTTGTAATTGTATGAAGTAACCTGGCCTGGTTTCATTCGAGCAAACTCCAATTGTGAGCGCTATATTTCATGTAAAAACTTTTTGGAGTTTGCCTAACTACTCCACAAATTTCCAGGGCGTTAGTCGGTGCTCTAGCCGATCGACGGTGAAATATAAGCCCAATCCCAATAAGCTCATGGCCACCACGCCAGCATACATCGCTGGATAATCGAAGAGGGTGTTACCATTTAGGTAAATGTAATAACCTAAACCTTGTTGGGTAGCGAAAAGCTCGGCGATGTAAAGAACGGCCACGGCTGTGCCAACGGACTGCCGTAACGCCGTAAGAATGGCCGATAGGCTGGCTGGCAGATAAACGTAGCGAAACAATGCCCGGCGACCTGCCCCGAGGCTACGAACCGATAGCAAAGTCTTTGGCTCAATGCTGGCCGCGCTATCACGCACCAAAACCAGGATTTGGAAAAAAAGGATGAGGAAGATGATGATGATCTTAGGAAAATCGCCAATTCCGAAGAGGAGTAAGATGACAGGAACCAAGACAACCTTTGGAATGGGATAAAGCAAATACACCAGTGGCGAAAATAGACGATTTAAACGCTCGCTCTGGCCTAAGATCAATCCGGCCGGCGCTGCCAGGGCTACGGCTAACAAAACACTGGCCACCACGCGCCAGGTACTAACCAGAAAATGTTGGGGCAGTTCACCTCGCATCTCCTCAATAAAGGCCCTGGATACTTCTATTGGACCGGGCAAAATCGGTTCATTGACGAGTAAAGCTGCCATTTGCCAGATGACCAGGATGGCTATCGCTCCGAACAACACATCCCGCCGTCTCATTGGTTTACCTCCAAATGTTGGCGTAATTTCGTGCACATTTCATAGTAAGCTGGCCGGTGTCGATAATCCAGCTGACCGGCATCGGGATTTTTAATGAATACCGGCTGGCAATTTGGTGGTTGGTTCAAAATCATGATCTTTTCGCCTAAAATAGCTGCTTCCTCGATGGCATGAGTGACGATGATGGTGGTCAAATCCTCTTCCGCCCGTAGTTCAAAGGTGAGATTCTGGAGGCTCTCCCTCGTGGGCGCGTCCAAGGAAGAGAAAGGTTCGTCCATCAATAACAGATCGGGATTTAGGGCAAGCGTGCGAGCGATGGCCACCCGCTGGCGTTGGCCACCTGACAATTGAGCCGGGTATTTATTGGCATGAGATGTCAGGTTCAAACGATGCAACCAATAATCCACCCGCCGATCATGGTCGGCCGTGTTTTCATCGGAAGGTGTATGTTTACCATCTGGACCATAAAATCGCCGGATCTGCAGGCCCAGGGTTACGTTCTTGTAAGCAGTCGCCCAGGGTAGCAGCCCATAATCTTGCAAGATAAGGCCCGTTCGAGGTCTAGGGCCGGTTTGTTCTTGATCGTCGATGCGGATTACACCAGAGGTCGGGTGCCGCAGACCAGCGAGCAAGTAAAGCAGCGTGGTTTTGCCACAACCTGAAGGACCCAACACTGCCCAGGCTTCTCCGCGCGCCACCTCCCAATTCAGATTCACGAAAACAGGATCGTGCTCGGGATACGCAAAACTGACACTCTCCAGAACGATCATTCAACTCTACGGTAGAAAGGAGCCGTCAACCGAATCGCCATATTCCAGGTCCCCCTCAATATATCCTTTTGTTTGGGCCCAATCCAATACATCATCCCACTGAGAGATGGGCGGCACACTGGCTGTTGGGAAATCAGGTACTGTGTAGGATCCCAGCAAAGGTTCGGGAACCAGATTGCGGTCGCTTAGCAAGGTGTTAAATTGCTCTTTATTGGTGTTGATATCCTCAACCGCTTGCTCGACAGCTATCAGAAATCGTTTGATTACATCCGGATTTTGATCTACCAATTCCTTGCGAAAAGAGATGACGCTGTGGCCATATTCAGGATACTTAGAGTCGTCGACGACGACAGTTGCTCCGCCCTGCATAACCAGGTAAGCCAGTGGATCCGGAAGGTTTGCCGCTGGCAATTCACCGGAACCAAGCAAGGCCATACGGTCCGGGATACCGGGCACTGCCACCGTGTTGATCTCATCTGGGCTGAGCCCTTCGGCTTGGAGCAGGCGATCAGTGCTATACTCGATGATGGTACCCTCTGATATGCCTATTTCCTCTCCTTTGATGTCTTCCACTGATTCTATGCCGCTGCCGCTAGCAGCCAGTATGCGAAACTGCGGATACTCAGGTGTGGGTACGCGGGCGTAGCGGACGATAATGATTTCCGGCTCTTCCCTGTTATAGAATAGAGTGGACAGGATCTCATTGATCATGCCATCGGCCCGACCGGCCTGGATGACCTGATCTCGCTCTGCGGCCGAATTGACAGGAATGAACTCAACGGTCAGGTTTTGCTCTTCAAAATACCCTTGCTCGTCGGCGACATACATGGGCAGGTTATCCAATATCGGCAAAACTGCCATTCGCACCGTGTCTGGTTCCTCTTGGCCACCACATGCAACTACTAGCGTAACGAGTAGCATCAGAATGACCATGAAGCCAATTCTTGAGTGAGCGAAATCTCGCTTGAAATTTCTATATTTGTTCATCTTAATCACGATTCCTTCAAAAGGGTTGTGAAATCTGCACAAGGAAAGTAAGCGGATAAAAAATCTTCTAACTATTTTAAGCGAGCCATAAAATAACTATCGGTCCAACGGCCATCTCCATAAATGTGATATCGCTTTGTTCCCTCTACGACGAAACCAAATTTTTTGTATAAACGAATGCCGGCCGAATTGTCAACATTAACATCTAAATCGATTCGCTTTAGATTGAGCCAATTATCAGCCAAATCGAGGATAGATTCCATCAGACAGGTGCCAATCCCTTGCCCCCAATAATTCGGGTGAACCATCATGCCTAAACCGGCCGAATGGGAACGCCGGGGATTTTGCCGTTGCTTCAAGGAGATCGTACCAACGATCTGCTCATCGACGATGGCTACCAAACGGTGTATTCCGGCAGGGGGGTTGAAAACCCGATCTTCGGTCAGTCCAATCTCCTGGCTGGGCAATTGCAGCGTTGTGCGACAAACTTCTGGTCGCCGGAAAATGTCGTATAAAGCGCTAACGTCATCTGGTTGTATTGGACGCACACTGAGATAACGATTTTCAATGGCTAGTTTTTCGAAAGGTCCATCCTGTTTAACTAATTCTGTCGCTTCAGATGAATCAGATCGTTTCTCAAAGCCCCGAAGGCGGGCCAACAAGTTTTCGTCCTGCCACTGACCGTCGCCATAAAGCGAGGCACGTCTTGTCCCTTCCACGTCGAAGCCCAGGTTTTGTAACATTCTTATGGCTCTTGCATTGTTCGAGACCACACTCGCTTCGACCCGCTTCAGGTTAAGCCACTTGTCGGCCAGATCGAGTATAGCGATAGCCAGTGAAGTGCCGATCCGCTGGCCCCAATGATCAGGCCGGACGATAAGTTCGGTCTGGCCAATGTGATTAATTCTTGGCCTGCTTTTTTGGATTAGCCAGCCAACTCCTACCACGGTTCCATTCATTTCGGCTACCAGCCGGTGTTGTTGTGTATTTGGATTTGCTGCCCACTCTTTGATTTGTAAATACTCTTTGACCGGTATCCAATCTGCGCCGACGGCCACCTTAGGATCCGATATGATAGCGTAGATGTCCGTTGCGTCGTCCGGATGAATCGGTCGAACGACCAGGTTTGGTCTTACCGAATTTCGGTTCCTGACAGGTGAAGTTGACGGTTCAAATTGAGACATAACTGCCAGCTTTTTGGTCGGATTGAGGGGCAATGTTATAAAGCTAAAAGCCAAAAGTAGGCCACTTTTCGTCTACTAGGGCGATGATCTCTTCAGACATGGTTATTTCTTCAGGCCAACCTCGAGTATGTCCATCGGATGCTCCCTTTGCCGTGGCGTCTATTCCAATTTTACCGCCAAAGGAATCACGGATGGCTGAATGATCCAATTGATCAACAGGACCATCGACCAGGGTGATATCTCGTCGCCAATCGACGTTACCTAGAACCTGCCAAGCCACTTGGGACAGATTATGAACGTCGACATCTTCATCGACGATGACGATAGCCTTGGTCAGCATCATCAAGCCCAATCCCCAAAGTCCGTAACACACCTTGAAAGGATGACCCGGAAACCGTTTTTTGATGCTAACGATGATTAAATTATGGAAAACGCCTTCGGCCGGCATATTTATATCCACGATTTCTCCAAGAAAGAGACGCATCAGTGGTAAAAAGAGACGCTCGGTCGCCTTTCCCATCCAATAATCTTCCATGGGTGGTTTGCCGACGACCGTTGCCGGAAAAATGGGGTCTTTGCGGTGAGTGATGGCTGTAACGTGAAAAGCCGGAAAATAATCGGCCGGTGTGTAAAATCCGGTATGGTCGCCGAATGGTCCTTCTATTCTCTGATCACTGATATCCACATAGCCTTCAATGACGATCTCCGCATCAGCCGGAACCTCTAATGGTTGGCTGACGCATTCCACAAAAGTGACCGGCTTACCCCGCAACCACCCCGCCAGCAGGTATTCGTCAATACCAGGAGGTAAAGGTGCACTGGCACACCACATTTGCACTGGATCACCACCCAAAACAATGGCTGTAGGTATCTGGTTCTGGCCCGATTCGTTGGCTAATCGTTCATGCTCGGCGCCACCTTTGTGTCGTTGCCAGTGCATGACCGCCGTTTTGTCATCGAGGACCTGAATTCGATACATGCCAACGTTTCGTTGGTTGGTTTCAGGATCCCGGGTGATGACCTGCATTAAGGTGATATAGCGACCTCCATCATCTGGCCAACAGGTCAGCGCCGGTAAGCTGGCTAAAGAAGCATCTTCCACGTGAACGACTTCCTGACAGGCCCCGTTCTTTACCCGGCTTGGTTTGAGCCCAACTGCCCTGAAAGCACTGAATATTTCTGATACCCGGCTAAGACTGGCGCCCATCCCTTCTGGCAACTTTAAATCGATAAGTTTGGCTAACTTTTGATGCAATTCCTCGAGATCTTCTACGCCCAATGCCATAGCCATGCGCCTTTCGTTACCAAAGGCATTGATCAAGATGGGTATGTCGAATCCATCGACATTTTCAAACAACAGAGCCTTGTTTTCGGCTGGAGGCCCTTTACTGACCCGATCTGTTATCTCGGTGATCTCCAAATCCCGGCTGACCGGGCTGGTTATTCTCTTCAATTCACCTGCTGATTCTAGTTTGTCGATGAATTCTGATAGGTTTAGATAAGCCATAATTATCGTTAATTGATAGTATCCTTCATTTCATTCAAAATATTCTGAAAGTTATTGTGAATCATAGCACAAGCAACATGGAGTGACAATTACATTCGGAAGGTACCATATCGGCTGTCGGGCATTGAGGCATTGGCCGTGATCGAGAAGGCTAAGGCCAGAGCAATGCGAGTCTGAACTGGATCCAGGATGCCATCATCCCATAAGCGGGCGGTAGCATAGTAGGGATCGCTTTCTCGCTGGTATTGTTCAAGAATCGGGCGTTTAAACTTGGCTTCGGCCGCTTTTATCTCCTCCTGATTTGGGTTTTCGATCTGTGCCAGCACGCGGTTTTTGCCTACCGTCCAGAGCGTATCAGCCGCCGATTCCCCGCTCATGACACTAATACGGCTGTTAGGCCAGCTAAACAAGAAGCGAGGATCATAAGCCCGGCCGGACATGCCATAATTACCAGCACCATGGCTGACACCGTGCAAGAGGGTGATGCGGGGAACATTGACATTACTGACCGCCATGACCATTTTTGCCCCATCTTTGGCGATGCCCGCATTCTCATATTTTTTACCAACCATGAATCCAGCGATATTTTGTAGGAAGAGAAGAGGAGTGCCCCGCTGGCCACAGAGCTGGATGAAGTGTGTGGCCTTTAATGCCGATTCGCCGAATAACAGGCCGTTATTGGCGATAATGCCGATCGGTAATCCCATGATGTGGGCAAAACCGCAGACGATGGTCGTCCCATAGCGAGCCTTAAACTCACTCAGCCGCGAACCATCAACTATACGGGCGATGACCTCGCGAACATCGTAGCTAACCCTAGGATCGGCCGGGATTACCCCATATAGTTCTTCTGGATCGTAGCTAGGTTCTTCAGGAGAACGAATGATAAGGCCCGTCTTTTTTAGGCGGTTCAATTGGCTGACGACATCCCGTATCCTTTCCAACGCTTCTTGTTCGTCGTTGGCGAAATGGTCGGCCACGCCGCTCAGCCGGGTATGCACGTCCGCTCCGCCCAAAGCTTGGGCTGTAACCTCTTCCCCTGTGGCTGCTTTGACCAATGGAGGTCCGGCTAGAAAGATCGTCCCGTTTCCTTTGACGATAATGGTCTCATCAGCCATGGCCGGTATATAAGCACCACCGGCAGTACTTGAACCGAGCACAGCCGCGATCTGGGTGATCCCTTTGCTAGACATGCGGGCCATGTTGTAAAAAATCCGGCCGAAATGTTCCCGATCTGGAAAAACATCGGCTTGCAGGTGCAGAAAAGCGCCTCCAGAATCGACTAGATAAAGGGTGGGCAGATAATTCTCCTCGGCAATGTACTGTGCCCGAACATGTTTGCGGACTGTCTCGGGGAAGTAGGTGCCGCCTTTCACGGTTGGATCATTGGCGATGACCATGATCTCCAAACCGGCGACCCGTCCAATGCCGGTGACGATCCCGGCACTTGGGGCTTGTCCTTCGTACATATCCCAGGCAGCCAATGGAGATAGCTCCAGAAATGGGCTACTTTCATCGAGAATAGCATCGATGCGTTCTCGAATTAACAACTTTCCCCGTTCTCTCTGACGTTCGACAATGTGTTGTGGCCGATCGAAAGCGACTTGGTGTTGCCGTTCTTGAAGTTGGTGACAAAGTGCCTGATTGTATTCAAAGTTGGCCTTATATTCGCTACTAGAGGTGTTAATGTGACTGATGATCTGAGACATTGGGCTTTCTCTAATTGTTCGGATGGGCACGTCTTTGGGTTACAATAACAGTCATTGGACCGTGTTGCCTATTTTTTATCTTGTTTCGGCCGCTGCGCAAAGTGGAACTGACCAATGAATCATGAATGTGAATGATCTTGCTGCTTTCATGGAAGATGAAGGCATTCTCGGGGATATCGTTTTTCTAGACGATGAAACGCCAACGGTTGAGGCGGCCGCGGCCGCTGTGGGCGTTCAACCGGAGCAAATAGGAAAGTCTTTACTCTTTTTAACCCCAGATGAGCCAATCCTTGTTATCGCTTGTGGAACGACTCGGGTCAGCTATAAGCGGTTAGCCCAGTACTTGGGCATCAATCGCAAAAAGTTGAAGTTAGCAAAAGCGGCCGAGGTCTTAACAGTCACCGGTTACCGGGTAGGAACAGTGCCTCCATTTGGACACAGGCGACCATTGTCAACTTTGATTGAAAGTGATGTCATCAACCAGGACGATCTATATGCTGGCGGTGGAGAAATTAATGCCTTGGTTCACCTATCGACGGCAGAGCTTTGCCGGGTAACCGGAGCTGAGATCGTCAATTTACACGATAGTTAGGGGATGTGGACGAGTTTGCCAAAGACGAAAACCTTCAGTTTGATTGCTTCTTCAGCGGGAGTTCTGCCATCTACCTTCGTCAGTCGTCCCAGACCTCGTCTAAGTTATCTTTATAGAAATCCAACGTATCGGCGTAAGATAGGATTTGTTCGTCATTTGTCGTGGTTAAAAGCAAATCTAATAGCAGTCGGACAGATTCCGAATACTGCTGGTTGCTATAATAGGCTAAGGCCAGAAAGGTTTTGCTACTATTATCATCTGGAAAATCGTTGACAGCCTGTTCCAATGCGTCGACTGCTTCCTGGAAATCGCCGATAGCCCGCTGGGAAATTCCCAAACAGATCAAACATTCCAGTAGTTCCGGTCCTTCCAAGCCCTTGTCGATCGCACGTTCGTAATAAGGTATCGCCTCGGTTTCCAGGCCCATCACATCATATGCGCCGCCGACTTCAAATAAAACCAGCGGGTCGTCAGGGTATTCCTCTAGTAAAGCTAACAAGAGTTCTTCAGATTCATCTAGCTTATCTTCCTGCCTTAAAGCCTTGGCTTGTTCAATAGTTTCTTCCTTGTCCATGACACGATTACCTTCGTGGGATTAGATGCAGACTGGTAAGATTGTTAATATCGCCGGAATGATAAACACGTGAGGAAAAAACGCAAGCTTGGATGATGGTTGTGAAGTCACGGTCAACGGAGTAAACTATATTTTCAAGCGCGACTATCAGCGATCTTTATTGCATAAACCAACCGTTCTTCTGGCATTCCAACTGGCATGTAAGCTAGGATTTCTTGCTCGAGTATTCCAATAGGAGAAAGTCAATGCAAAACTTTGGCCCATTTCCTAGTAATTACGGCATTGAAAATCATGGTATAACCAATCCCAACACGGTTTATTGGCACATGACGACGCCGATGCTCTACGAACAGATAGTCCGACGTCGAGAAGGCGATCTGATGCATCTTGGTCCCCTGGTTGTTCGCACTGGTGATCACACAGGCCGGTCGCCGAACGATAAATTTACGGTTAAAGAGCCGACAAGTGAGAAGGAGATATGGTGGGGAGATGTGAATCGACCTATTAAACAACAACAATTTGATTATCTTTTGAGACGTATTCAGGCCTATTTACAGAACCGCGATGTTTTTATCTTTGAAGGATACGCTGGTTCTGATGAACGATACCGGATGCCGGTTCGAATCATCACTGAATTTGCGTGGCACAATTTGTTTGCCCGAAATATGTTTAAGCGCGAGTTTGAACCTGAAAAATTGAGCACTTTTGTACCGGAATTTACGGTTATCGACATGCCTAACTTCCACGCCGATCCCCAATTTGACGGCACCAATAGCCAGACATTCATCCTGATCGATTTTGGTAAAAAGTTAGTTCTTATTGGCGGCACAGCTTATGCAGGCGAAATGAAAAAGAGCATATTTGCGGCGATGAATTACTACTTGCCGAAGCGCGGGATTTTAAGTATGCATTGTAGTGCTAACTATGGTGAAAATGTCGACGATGTAGCCCTCTTCTTCGGCCTTAGCGGCACTGGAAAGACGACCCTGAGCAATGACCTCAGTCGCACCTTAATTGGAGATGACGAACATGGTTGGAGCGATGATGGCATTTTCAATTTCGAGGGTGGCTGTTATGCCAAGGTTATCAGGCTCGACCCAATGGGTGAACCTACTATCTTTCGCACAACTCGTCGTTTTGGCACGATCTTGGAGAATGTGGCTTATGATTCGCTGTCACGTCGCGTCGATTTGAATGATGACACGTTGACGGAGAATACCCGAGCCAGTTACCCAATCACGCATGTGAGCAACTCCGATCGATCTGGCGTTGCCGGACATCCAACAAATGTGATCTTCTTAACGGCTGATGCTTTTGGCGTGATGCCACCCATCGCTCGTTTGACTCGAGAGCAGGCGATGTACCACTTTTTAAGCGGATACACTGCCAAAGTTGCTGGCACCGAACGTGGTGTTAAAGATCCACAGGCAACCTTTAGCGCTTGTTTTGGGGCTCCTTTTATGCCATTGCACCCTACCAACTATTCAAAACTCTTGGGTGAAAAAATCGTTCGTCATAATAGTAAAGTATGGCTTGTGAACACGGGTTGGACCGGTGGACCATATGGTACGGGCGAGCGAATGAAGCTAGCATATACACGACGCATGGTCGCGGCGGCACTCTTAGGAGAATTGGATACCGTCGAAACATATTCCGATCCTAATTTTGGTCTTCATGTTCCCGTTAATATAGAAGGAATTCCCGGCGAGGTTCTTCGGCCGAGAGATACCTGGTCCGATGGCGAGGCATATGATGCCCAGGCGAGGAAGCTTGCTGGCATGTTTATCCAAAACTTTGAACAGTTTTCAGGTTCTGTTTCTGAAGAGGTAATGGCAGCAGGTCCACCAAAATAGCTAACCACAACGTGCAATGGCCGCTATTAGGCAGCGGATAAATGGCAAGTTAATAGATGCTGGGGATCGGGCGGTGCTGCTGTTGGATGACCAAGCCCAACCAGTTTACCTTTGTTATGCTTTGATTGTGCGTGAGTCGGACAACGAGATCTTCCCCGAATCGCTGCTTGACGATTGGGGGTATGAAATCAAGTCCTTGAACCTTTATGAATGGATTCAAGAGAACGGCCTGCAATTTCCCCGTGCTGAAATCTTTGGCTTCGATGCCACGGGGAAGCGTAAGCAATGCTTCCTGCGGGAGCTGGATCTTATGGCCCGTTATCCTTGTTACGCGTTCGAAGATATTCGGACGCCAATAGCCAATGGTATGCTAATAGAGGCAATCCTCGTTCCCAACCGCCAAACTATTCAACCTAAGCGCATAAAACGACCCTTAGAGATCGAGGGTCCATTGCAAGATGCCCTAGTTAGTTGGTGGCAAGTACCGGTTGGTAACCTGGAAGGCGTCGATATGCAGTTGTTTGCGCCCGTGCGCGATTGAATCAAAACTAAATCCTATCCCTTGCAATACGCCTGTCATCTTAGATGAATAGAAAGCTAATCTATGCCTACACCTTTCATGCATTTGCAAGTAGCCGAAGGGATCAAGTCTCACTCAAGGCTACATCCTACTTTAAGCGCGCTCATCGAGCGACATTTTCCGGCATTCTATTTGGGTAGCATTGCCCCAGATGTCCAAAGCATCACAAAGCAGCCCAGGTCCAGCACCCATTTCTACGATTTACCACCCAGGCCGGAGGATAAAGCGTATCCTAAATTATTGGCAACCTATCCACAGTTGAGTAAACCGGAACACTTACCGCCAGAGCAGTCGGTTTTTGTCTCCGCCTATTGTGCTCATCTGATGCTAGATTTACGTTGGTATCACGAAGTGCTGATTCCCTATTTCGTCGATCCGGTAGAATGGGATGATAATCATCAGCGGTTTGTCGTACACAACACCTTGCTTACCTACCTCGATAAGATCGCCGTTGAATCGCTTCCAGACAGAGCAGGTCAGATACTGGCTGAAGCAAAACCCGATGGATGGTTGCCATTTGTGAATGATGATGACTTAGCCCGTTGGCGTGATAACCTTGTGGATCAATTGCAGCCGGGTGCACCGCTCCGTACTATTGAAATATATGCTGGTCGGTTGTATATGTTGCCGGAGGAATTCGCCAACAATTTAGAAGAGCCATCTTGGATGGAAGAACATTTAATCAGAAGAGTTCCAGTCGACTCTGTTATAGAAATGATGTCGTCCGCAGTAGCAGAAAGTGTCAACCTGATCAATCATTATTTTCTAAGCTGAATTGTACTCCATGCTGCTGACCGATTCTTTCATTTTGGAGTTCGATAGTTTGAATCAATTCATGTGAGGAGTAATGGTCGGAAACAGACCGATAATGGAAGTGACGAATTTTTCGACCAATAATAAATGAATAGCAAGATTATTCCTGCGCCTGTGCGCAAAGATATACAAGTCGTGTTTCCCGATGGAAGAGCCTTTAATGGTCCAAAAGGCACAACGGCCGAAGAGTTCATAAGGGCAGCCGCCCCTCAGACCAGAGGTCGCATTGTCGCAGTGTTGGTTAATGGAAACTTACGAGAGCTGTCTTTATCCCTCCAGGATGATGCAACCTTGGTGCCCGTGACGATGGCTGATTCAGATGGTGTTCGGATCTACCGACGCTCGTTGAGTTTTTTGATGATCGCGGCCGCGGCCGAGATTTTTCCGGAAGATATAATTACAGTTCACCATTCCATGCCTTTTGGTGGTTATTACTGTGAACGGAATGGTGGTCGCCAGCTTACTGATGAAGATCTGGATCAATTGCGGAATCGCATGCGTGAAATCGTCGATGCCGATTTACCCATCACACAGGTTAAGGTACCTTTGAATGAAGCCCTGGAAATCTTTCGACAGAGTGGCGACCTTGAGAAGGCTGATTTGTTTGCCAAACGACGCAAGGATTATCTTAAACTCTATGAGATGAATGGTGTTCGTGATTATTTCCATGGTTTTATGGTTTCGAGCACAGGCTATCTGGATTTGTTTGACCTGCACCATTACAGCGATGGGTTCATCCTGCAATTTCCCCGCCGCCATGAGCCTGATCGCCTACAACCTTTTGAAGATGAGCCGCGATTAGTAAGAGTATTCCGCGAGTATGATGAATGGCTAAGCATCATTGGTATTCCAAGCGTGGCTGCTCTGAATCGGGCGATTCGAAATGGGCAGACTCAAGAGGCGATTTTAGTAGCTGAAGCCCTGCACAACCGGCAATTGGCCAGTATCGCGGCCGATATCGCTTCTCTTCGTCCCCATGTTAGAGTGGTGATGATTTCTGGTCCGAGTTCAGCCGGTAAGACGACCTTCAGCAAACGGTTGGCCATCCAATTGATCGCCTTAGGAATCAGGCCTGTGGCGATCCCCATGGATAATTATTTTGTTAATCGTGATCTAACTCCACGAGATGAAAAGGGTGACTACGACTTTGAAGCGTTAGAAGCTGTAGACCTGGCTTTATTTCGCCAGCACTTGAAATCCCTAATGAACGGCGAAACGATCGACCAACCTCGTTACAATTTTCATACTGGAGCCCGCGAAACGGGTCCCCCACTGAGCATCGGGTCGGATAGTGTATTACTTATCGAGGGTATCCATGGCTTGAATCCAAAATTGGTGGAAGGATTGCCCGAAGATTGTGTCTACCGGATATTTGTCTCAGCCCTCACCCAGCTTAACCTAGACAAACATAATCGGGTGCCAACAACTGACACACGAATGTTGCGCCGCATCGTACGTGATGCAGCCCGGAGAGGTTATTCGGCTGCGGACACCATTCGTCGCTGGCCGAGTGTACGCCGTGGCGAGAAAAACCATATTTTCCCGTTCCAAAATAACGCCAACGTCTTTTTTAACTCAGCCTTAGTGTATGAGCTTTCGGTGCTGAAACCACTGGCCCAGCCCTTGTTACTTCAGGTAGAGTCTGGCACTCCGGAAAGGATTGAGGCCAACCGTTTACTGGCATTTTTGCAGTGGTTTGATCCCATAGAGGGGGAGGGCATTCCTAGCGATTCCATTCTGCGTGAATTTACAGGTGGTTCGATCCTCGAGAAATTCGAACCCTGGCAACGATAGGTCTTTCAATAAAAAGGCCTCGAGAGTCCCAGATGAGCGATTACCAAATGGATTTTCACTTGCTTGGGGCACAGTGCTGGTAATAATTTCTTAAACCTGCCCCGTCGACAAGGCGTGTTTCACGTCGGCGATGGCTTTTGTTACCTGGATATCCCTTGGGCAGGCGCTGGTGCAATTGAAAATCGTACGGCATCGCCAGACCCCATAAGGTTGGGCTAAGATCTCTAATCTTTCTTCGTAAGCTTCATCGCGGCTATCGAAAATGAAGCGGTGTGCGTTAATAATGGCTGCCGGACCGACATACCGGCCGTTTGCCCAGAAGCTCGGACATGAAGTTGTGCATGCAGCACAGAGGATGCACTTGGTTGTATCGTCGAATTTTATCCGATCTTCCTGGGTTTGAAGTCGTTCTCGGCCATTTTCGGGTAGGGGATCATCGTTAACGAAATAAGGTTTTACCGATCGGTAATGGTCAAAGAATGGTTCCATATTCACGACCAGATCTTTCACCACGGGTAAACCCAGAATGGGTTCGACTTGAACTTGGACGGATTCGCTGTTTTCTTTTGCTAGACGGCTAACCAAAACTTTACAGGCTAGAGCGTTTGCCCCATTGATCCGCATCGCATCGGATCCACAGACGCCGTGGGCGCAGGAACGGCGCAATGTTAAAGTGCCGTCAATGGTCCATTTAACCCGGTGAAGCACATCTAACACTGATTCGTTGGGATTAACGTCGTCTAAAGTATATTCTCCCCACCACGCCTTTTTATCCTGTTCGGGGTTGTAGCGCCGGATGCGAAGTTCAACTAGCATAAGTAACTCCTCGTCGTTGAGTTGGTTGTGTTTTTAGGTGTTTTCGAGTCGAAGGTTTGTGGACCACTGCTGGTTATTTGCCAGTAACTAATAGACTCGTGGCTTTGGTTCATACCGGCCTAAGGTAACCGGCTTATAGTCCAGGCGATAAGCGTCACCATCTTTGAAACACAAGGTGTGCTTAAGCCAATTTTCATCATTTCGATCTTTGTAATCATCCCTGGCGTGGGCACCACGACTTTCGGTACGGGCTAGTGCGGAGACAGTGGTTATCTCGGCTAAGTCTAATAAGCAACCCAGCTCCCAGGCCTCGAGTAAATCTGTGTTGAACAGCATGCCTTTGTCATCGATTTCGATGTCTGCAAATCGGGCCCGGATGTTTTGCAAATCTTCTAATCCTTTGGTCAGCGTTTCTTCAGTTCGAAATACGCCCACGTTTTTCGTCATCGATTGTTGCATTTCTTGCCTGAGGTTGAAAGCTTTAATGCCGCCTGTGCCAGTGCGAATGGCTTCAAAACCCGCTATGACCTTTTCGGCAGGATTTTTGGGAAGTGGTAACAACTCCGATGTTTGACAGAAGTTTGCCATGTGGTTACCGGCTCGTCGACCGAAGACAACCAGATCCACCAGAGAATTTGTGCCTAGCCGGTTAGCCCCATGGACGGAAACACAGGCCACTTCGCCGGCTGCATACAGTCCAGGCAAGACTCTGTTTTCAGCATCGATGACTACTTGTCCATCGGCGTCGGTGGGAATACCACCCATGGCGTAGTGAGCGGTTGGTTGGACAGGCATGGGTTCTTTTACCGGATCGACGCCTAAGTATGTCCGAGTGAAGTCGGCAATATCTGGCAATTTCTCCTCAATATATGCTGCATCGATTCGCCTGTCTTCACCAGCCTGTTCGTAGTAATAATTGACGGTTTCCGGCCGTACATCGAGATGAACGTAGTTTTTACCGCTAATACCTCGACCTGCTTCGATTTCCAGATAAATGGCCCGGCTGACCACATCCCGCCCAGCCAAGTCTTTGATCGTTGGAGCGTAGCGTTCCATAAAACGCTCGCCCTCACCGTTGATCAACACTCCCCCTTCACCGCGAACTCCTTCGGTGATCAATATACCAAGGCGGAATATGCCGGTCGGATGAAATTGGAAAAACTCCATGTCCTCAAGTGGCACGCCCCGGCGCAAACAGATTGCAGCACCATCACCGGTCAATGAGTGGGCGTTGGACGTTACCTCCCAACAACGCCCCCAACCACCGGTGGCAAAAAGCACGGCCTTGGAGTGAAACACGTGAAATTCGCCGGTGGCAATTGAAATAGCGACAACTCCTCGCACGGTATCATTGACCCGAATCAAATCTACGACATGATATTCGTCAAAAAAGTTGACCTCGTTTTTGATGCATTGTTGATATAGCGTCTGCAAGATCATATGGCCCGTGCGATCGGCCGCATGACAGGCGCGCATCACGGGCTTTCCAGTTTCATTGTTAGTATGTCCGCCAAATCGGCGTTGCGATATTTTTCCTTCGGCCGTCCTATCAAAAGGCAAACCCATGTGTTCGAGTTCGATTACAGTCTCGATTGCCTCTTTGCAAAGAATATCCACTGAATCCTGGTCCGCCAGGTAATCAGACCCCTTCACTGTATCATAGGCATGCCATTCCCAGCGATCTTCTTCCAGGTTACCTAAAGCGGCACCGATACCGCCTTGGGCTGTCCCAGTATGAGATCGGGTAGGGTAGAGCTTAGAGATAACGGCCACATCGGCCGAGCGGCTGGCGTAGAGGGCGGCCATCAATCCAGCGCCACCTGCACCGACGATGACGGCATCAAATGTATGAGTTTGGATGTTGTTGGTCATAGCGATTCTTTTGTCGATTGTTGCTCTGTTAATAAAAAAGGTGCTTTTGGCGATTTGGACGGTTACTAATCTCCGTCGCTAATCGATCAATTTATGGTGGCCATAACGGCATCAGATTTAAAGCTAAAGATCGCCACAGCCGACCATAGGATTGTTAATATGGCAATAACCAACAATAGTCGGCCAACTGTTTTTACCTTGCTAGGCTTGTGAATGTAATCTTCTAGTACTTGGCGCAAACCATTGAAGCCGTGCAAAATGGCAAAGAAAAGTAAAAATAAATCGTACGCCCGCCATCCCCAAGAGCGCCATATTTCCTGGACAGTTTGCAATGTCAGGTTATGAACATCACGCAGCACATGTTGCAATAACATGTGACCTACAGCGAGTAGAAGGAGCAGAATACCCGACAATCGCATGAACAAGAAGGCGTAGCGTTCGAAATTACTTTGGGGTTTTATATGACGAGTAGTTGTCATTATGTAAATTCCTCAAATGGATTAAGTCAATGATTAAACTTTTTTGGTCAGGGCGTCGGGAAAGTAAAGCAACTATCGCCGGCGGCCGATAATTCACTACAGTGGTTGAGTGTTCGGCTGAACATGAAAAAGGCGATCGGGATAAATACAACAAAGAATAAACCCCAGACAGCGATCGCACTCTGGCGTTGATATTTCCACCATTCTGGCTTGAAATCAAGGAGTGTGATTCGGATGCCGTTAAAAGCATGGTAAAGAACGGCCGCCATCAGCCCGATCTCCATGACGCTGAAAGGAAACCATTTGAAGACTTCAACTGTATAGCTATATGCCACAGGCCAAAATGTGGCATTGGCTGTATCCCATACGTGAATGATCAAAAATGCAAGGACTGCTAATCCTGACAAACGATGGGCGATCCAGCTCCATTGTCCCCATAATCCTCGGTAGCGAATGGCTTCGCGAAGTGTAAGCTTCAGAGTTGATTCCGCCTGCATATAATACCTCCAGAGCTCAAGGGTTCATCAAATATTTGCTTGCATTCCAATCGTCGGAAAGCATTAACAACTATAACACAAGGTCAGATGATAAAAAAAAGCTACTTTGGAGATCGCGTGAAGAGAACCAGGTTCAAGTCATGTAACAGGAATGGAAATTAGATCTCGCAACGCCATTCATGATAAACGCTTTCTAGTACATCCGGACGCTTGCGCTGGCACGGTCCCGCTGCTACACTTTAATTGATGATTCGGCCTTTTCATTTGCGGGATCTGGCGCTTGTTCACCGGCTTGGTGAGCATGGAGTCGTTTTCCAAACTCAAGCAGCTCTTACCAGAATTCCTAATCCGGTCCGGCGGGCTATCGTTCACATGCTTCTTGGCGGCCACTATAGCACTTACGTCTGGAAAGCAGAAAATGGTGATGCGGCTGGCTTTGCTCAACTGAGCTGGGGAGATCAAAATTCAAGTGCACATTTAGCCTGTTTAGGAACTGAAAGCATTGATTGTACAGGGAAGGGCAATGAAGATATAGACGAAGATGTATGGTTGGCTTTATTGGATGAATTAACGGTCGTTGCTGGCCAGCGAGGCTTTCACAATATCATCGCCGAAGCTTCCGAAAATGGTCCCGAACTTCCGATCTTACGCCGGGCTGGTTACGCTGTCTACACCCGGCAGGATATCTGGATCTGTGATCATCCTTCGGGGGAAACGTCCCCTGATTTATTAGTTCCCAGACAGACGATCGATGATTGGGACATTACTGTGCTTTATTCGAACATAGTTCCAGGCTTAATCCAATCTGTGGAGCCAAATCCGCCAATTAACGCGGGGCAGAATTGGATATTAAGAGAGGACGGAGAATTGGCCGCTTTTGTCCACATTCTCGAAGGACCCATTGCCAATTGGATGCGGTTATTAATCCATCCAAATGCCCAAACGAGGCCGAAGAGGATCGTCGAGGCTGCCCTTCAGATGAAATCACCATCGCCCGATCATCCGATCTATTGCAGTGTAAGGCGCTATCAGAGCTGGTTGCAAGGTTCATTAGAGAAAGCTGGCTTTCGCTTGTGGGGAAGTCAGGCTGTTTTGGTGAAACATATTGTACAACAGGCGGAGAAACGAGTGAAGGTCAGGCAAGGAGTATTAGAAGCCCAAACCGTGCCAAGTTCTTCGCCGCTAATCCAGGGTTTCAGCCAACCCAACGGCCATACTAATTGATAACTTAGCACAGTTGTAACAATAAATGAGTGAGAATCGAAAACAATTGATGGAAGATCTGCGTATGCTGCTGGCCATCGTTCCCGCAGACGTGCGTGGAGAACTTGAACATGTCGGCCATGAAGATGAATTGCTCGAAGTTGTGCTCGACCTGGGTCGCCGACCGGCTGCCCGTTACACATGGGGTGAGCGTACGCTTCGAGAAACCGAGGTCACCCGGGCTGAGATTGACGCGGTCGTAAATAAAATTGGTGAGTTTGATGACGACAATCGGGCGGGAATCGCACGAACGTTGCATCGAATTGCGGCTATTCGCAACCGAAGAGGAGAGATCGTCGGCTTAACCTGCCGGGTTGGTCGGGCAGTTTATGGCACGATAGAGATCATCACCGATCTCATTGAAGATGGCGAAAGTATCCTTTTGCTTGGCCGTCCAGGAGTTGGAAAGACAACCATGTTGCGGGAGATGGCCCGTGTGTTGTCAGAAAAAAAGCGGGTAATCATCGTTGATACCTCCAACGAAATCGGGGGAGATGGTGATATTCCCCATCCGGCCGTTGGACGGGCACGGCGTATGCAGGTGCCCAAACCGGCGTATCAGCATGAAGTGATGATCGAAGCAGTCGAGAACCATAACCCGGAAGTTATCATCATCGATGAGATTGGTCGCGAGCGTGAAGCGGAAGCGGCACGAACTATCAACGAACGGGGCGTGCAATTAATTGGCACAGCGCACGGCAACACTATCGAAAATTTGCTGCTAAATCCAACATTATCTGATTTGGTTGGCGGTATTGAGAGCGTCACTTTGTCAGATGAAGAAGCTCGCCGCCGAGGAACACAGAAGACTGTCCTCGAACGACGAGCACCGCCCACTTTTGACATCTTGATCGAGATTCAAGATCGCCAGCAATTGGCAATACACCGTGATGTGGCTTCGGCCGTTGATTTGATGCTCCGAGGTCATTTGTTAGGTGTCGAGCTCCGCTATCGGGATGAATCGGGCGAAATTCATGTGGAACAAGAAGAAGCATGGAAAGTGCCATCAGCGGAATTCTCCCGACGCCGAGGTGGGCAGGTCCAGCGCGGGCAAAATGGGAAAAGGACCCAGGCAGATCGAGGACCACAGGATATCAGGCGAGGGGGGAATGGCCGCCCGAATATGATCCAATCTCCTGTTGCTACTGATGAGCGCAGTCGAAGAGTCCTTAATGTTTATGCCTATGGTGTTGCCCGTAACCGTTTGAAACAGTCGGCAAAAAGCTTAGGGGTGACCATCAACATTGTGGACAATCTTGAGGAAGCTGACCTTTTGGTAACGCTCAAGAGTTATTTCCGCCGCCAGAAAAAGCTCATCATCGATGCTCAGAATCGTAGGGTTCCTGTTTATGTCTTGCGTGCCAATACGATCACGCAGATGGAAGGTTTTCTTGCCGAGGCGCTAAGCCTGGAATCCAGCCCTCCCGATCCTTTTGAAGAAGCCATTGCCGAGACTGAGAGGGCGATAGAGCAAGTGCAATCTGGCCAAAATAGCGTCGATTTGCGACCGGTCAGCAGTGCCATCCGGCGTTACCAGCATCAATTGGCCCGTCAGGCTAATCTGGTCTCACATAGCTATGGAAAAGGACCAAATCGCCACGTGAGGATATTCAGGACCCCGCGCAATTAAAATTATTAGTTTGCCAGGTACATCTGTAGTGCCTGACCAACTCCAAGCCGTCGATGTTCATCACATTTGAAGGATCTGAGGGGAGTGGCAAATCCACTCAAATAAATATGCTGGCGGCCTATTTGCGCCAGCAAGGGTACGAAGTACTGGTCACCCGGGAACCAGGTGGCACCCATATTGGTGAGCAAGTCAGGCAATGCCTCCACGACGTGAAAAACAAAGAGATGACGGCGGCGGCGGAGGTTTTGCTCTATTCAGCGTCCCGCTCCCAACTCGTCCGGGAAGTGATCGTTCCGGCTCTAGAAAATGGCGTCATAGTGATAAGCGACCGCTACGCCGATAGCACAATGGCCTACCAGGGGTACGGCCGTCAACTCGACCTGGACGCTCTGGGTACTATCACCTATTTTGCCACTGGTGGTTTGAAACCTGATTTAACCATCCTATTTGATATTGATGTTGAGGAAGGACTCTCTAGACGATCTATCGGAGGAGTAGAGATGAATAGGATGGATTTGCAAGAGATCGCTTTTTATAAGAGGGTAAGGAATGGTTACATGGAGCTTGTCCAACAAGAGCCAGAACGATGGGTGATCGTTGATGCTGGTCGCCCACTTGATGAGATCCAGAACGACGTGCGCCGGTCTGTCAAAGCGAAGCTCAACTAAAACATATCTCCTGGACCTTCCGACAATTCAGGCATAGATTCTTCGATAGATTCCGGCGATTCGCCGCTTTCGAGCCGGTCGACGACTTCTTCAAATTCGTCGCCCATGTCCTCACCCATCTCCTGGCTCATTTTTCGCATAAAACGCCCAACTGATCGGGGGTCTTCTTCATCCAACCCAGCCAACATGCTGTCGGGATCCATGGCGTCGAAGCGGGATTCTTCGGATTTTGCCAAGGCTACCCGGCTAATTAGACGTTTTAGATCAGAGCTTTCACAATTGGAGCATTTAGGTTGGGCTTCATCGTATTCGGAATATGTGAATGAAAGCCTGACCAGTTGTCCACAATTATTGCAGCGAAATTCGTAAATGGGCATGTTTAAAACCTTGTAATCACTCCCTTCGATAGATTTAAAGTCTATGGAATGGACCACTGTTTCCTGATAAAATCACCAACAAACAGATGCTTCCAAGAATAACCACGATAATTTTGGGGAACATTATACGTTTGCAGTAGTTAGGTGCAACCTTGAGCAACAAAAATCCCTATTTAATTAAAAAATATCCTTTGTTAGTTGTCATCTCCGGTCCTTCTGGTGTGGGTAAAGATACAGTCGCTCGCTTATTACTTGAGGCCCCTGATACGTTTTACTTTGTGGTTACAGCTACCACAAGGCCACCTCGACCGGGCGAGGTGGACGGCTACGATTACTTCTTCGTCAGTCATGATGATTTTGCCCGCATGATCGAGGAAGATGAGTTGTTAGAATATGCCGTCGTTTACAATGATTACAAAGGCGTTCCGAAACAACAAATTCGGGACGCCATGGCCAGTGACCGGGATGTGATCATGCGAGTCGACGTTCAAGGCGCCGCCACCATTCGCAAAATCGTGCCTAATGCAATCTTCATCTTTTTATCTGCCGAATCAGAAGAAGAATTGATTAAACGGCTGCGGGAGAGAAAATCGGAAACGGCCGAGGGTTTAAACCTACGCATCGCCACCGCACGTCAGGAAATGAAACGGGTGTCCGAATTCGATTATTGTGTGGTTAATGCCGAAGGAGAGTTACAGCGAACGGTCCAACTCATTTTGTCCATCATTGATGCAGAGCACCACCGTATTGATCAGAGTCCGGTTGAATTATAAGGGCAATCTGAGTTACTCAAGCCCGTATTTGGGCAACTCCCAAAAGCGTATTGACCTTGGGATAAGAGTTGGCTCGCCTGTAGCCGATAGAACTCTGGGTATCTCCAAATTTTCTTAAACTACTAACCAAACAACTAACCCCAAAATAGCGATGATGACCAAGCCATACGTGAGTGCTTTCCTCAATATTAGGCTGTCACTAGCACCGTCGACGGTACTGGCGCCGACGATGACCTTTGCCGGGGCGAATAAGCTGCCAATGGCGCCACCTGCTGTCTGTGCCGCCAGTATGACGGCCACCGATAAACCTAAAGCAGTAGCGGTCTCCAACTGCAATTGCCCAAATACGACATTACTATTGGTGTTACTGCCAGTCATAAAAGCACCTAATGCCCCAATAATGGGGCTTAGGAAAGGAAAGAGTGGGCCGGTAGCGGCGCTAAGGGCTTGAGCCAGCAGCTGGGTCATGCCGGCAAGTTGCATGGTTACAGCCATGGCAACCAGGGTAACGATGCCGATAGTCGATTTAATCGATCCTTTTACGGTTTTAATGGCTATCAGCTGGCCACTATAATCTTCACCTTCCCGGAATGTACCTCGCCAGCGAAACCATAAAAAACTTAGGAGGCTTGTATACATGAGTAATGCTCCGGCGTGGCCAAGAAGGCTTATCGATCGTCCAGGTCCGGCCGGCGTTAGCCAACCAAAACTCGTGTTTACCTCAGGAAAGTGGGGATCGACGATCAGGACAGATAAGGGTTCTTGGAATGCCAATTGGCCGAGAACGACGACGATTATGAGGAGGAGATAGGGAACCGAAGCCTTCGCCAAAGCAGAGCTATTCATTTGTGGGTGTGATGCCAGTCGGCCAGAAACTGGTGATTCACCTGCCTTAATCCCAATTGATCTTCGGGTTAAGCGGGCACGCCAGGCCTTGGCATTGAAGAGTCCAATCCGAAGATCAATGATCATCGCAACCAATCCAGCAATACCCGCACCAAAGGCGGCCAAGCTCCAAAGGCCGGCAATGGCTAAAACAAACTGAACGGCACCCATGATAATCCCAATACCTATAAGTTCGCCCCATTTGCTGCCAAGAGCCGCTTGCCGGCCGGTTTCCCAGAGCACCGCAAGTCCACACAAGATGCAACACAAACCCAGCAAGAGGGCCGATGGTCCGGCAAGAATTTCACCGGAAATTTCAGAAGCTGCTATTAGAGAAAAGAAAGAAGAACCAAGGGAGCCAAAAGTCACTGCCCAGGCATGGCCGACGAGGGCAATGACTACGGCTGAATTCGCGGGAAATCCAAGGCCGACCAACAAGGGTGCCACGACGGCAGCAGGCACACCAAATCCTGAGGCGCCTTGTAAGAATGAGCCGAAAACCCAACCCAATAGAAGGGCTTGTGACGGAGGGTCATAAGCTAAGCCGGGAAGTTCCTGGCCGATGACCTCGATAGCGCCGGCTTCATCGACCACATGGTAAAGGAGAAGTGCCATCCAGATGATATAAAGGACAAAAAAGGCTAGTAGGAGGGATCGGCCCGTGGCCACGAATAATAATTTAGGACCAGCACCGAATATTAATACAGATACGATGATTGCTGTCAACCAACCAGCAGGTCCAGCCTTGCTCCCTCCCCAATTGCGAAAAATCATCAAATATAAGACGACGATTAGTGGTGCGGCCGCAGCGATGACGTAAGGAAAGTTGAGCGGAGGCAGCGACATGATGAGGAGTATATCTTATGCGACTGCAAGTACCAGATGACCATGATATTCTTCGGGAGCGGGTACCATTTGACCATTGTTTCAATAAGAAATGACATGATACGATTTAAACAAGATGGCGATATGCATATCGCCATTGTTTCATGCAGCTTAGGGTTTACCGGAATGATAATTCGCCCATGATCGGGAACCGGTTCATAGTCCTCTAAAAGGGTTCTGGAAGCAGATACCATGTCGATACAACTACTTACCAGTTGGCGACCCGATTTTCTTTCCTTCTTCATTGGGCTGCTGTTGGGCCTCATGCTTGCTCTGGTCTATCAAAAATGGTTACATGCTTACTTTTTTGATGGATGGACGACCGTAATTAGTGGGTTTAAAACTCAGAGGGCTTGGTTGGGTAACAGCTCTGAAGATCGCTTTCGAGCAGATATGGCCACCTATGTACAGGCTCGACATCTGGGAAGTATTTGGGCCACCCTCGACAAAATATTCGTGGAACCTCGATTATTCGTGCCGCTTACGGACCAGACTTTTTGTTCTAGTCCGGCCGATGCCAGCAGACTTTACTACCTCTGGCCTGAGCTGGCGGCGAGAGCCGCCGTTACACCTCCACCCAGTGTATCGCTACGACAGATGTTGCGCCGGGGGCAATGGATTGCCCTCACTGGCGAACCGGGCGCCGGCAAGACCTCCTTGTTGGCTTATATCACATATTTGTATGCGCAGGGGGATAAATCAACCGAGAGACTCGATTTCGGCCATGAAGATATAAAAAGGCGGTTACCAATCTTCGTTCATATTGCTGAACTGGAATTAAACCAGATATGTGAGTCAGAGGCAGAACCACCTTCAGACGCAGATCCCCTTCAGCCTTTATTGATGGCGCTTCTGAAACGACCTAAAGTGCTTGGTCGGAGGGGTTTGAATCGGTTGATCCAGGGTAATGCCAAGTCGGGAAGGCTTCTCCTTTTGCTCGATGGTTACGACGAGATCCCGAAAAACGATCGGTATGCAGCATTAAGCTGGTTAAAGCTTTTTCTATCGACCTATCCGGATTCCCAGGTTTTTGTGGCCAGCCCAACCCGTGGTTCGGGATCGCTCATCGAGCTGGGTTTTATAATTTCAGAAATTATGCCCTGGCGAATAGGGCAGGCAACAAAACTGGCAAATATGTGGAAAGAAACGATCCGTTCCGGTGAACAATTCGATCTAAAATCATATTGGCAACCAGGACAGCTTGCTCTCGAGACAACACAACGTCTTCAACTGGCACTTAACCCGGATAAAAACGATCCAATGGATCCTCCTAGGGATTGGTCAAGGATGTTCGAAGCTCTGTTTCGCCAGATGTTATTCCGAATAGCCCGAGATCCGGAAGGGGCTTGGTTAGCACCAGCCGCAAGAGAACTGTGGCAGAAGATGGCTTATCAAATACTAACTAAACCATCTCTGTTCATGACTGAGGATGAATTAACCCTCTTGATTGAAGATATATTGGTTCATTTTAACCAAAAAGTTGGATCTAAATCAATTGCCCGCCTGAAAGAAACCGTAACCAGTGGCGATCTTTTCGTTAGCTATGGAGAGCGTCGATTTGGTTTTTTGAGCCCTGTTTGGCGAGACTTTTTTGCAACCCATTATCTTGTTCAGGTTGGGCGAGAGAACGAAGTGCTGGCCAACCTTAAAAACCCCTCTTGGTCAGGCGTCCTTCGGTTCTACGTCGGAAAAGTTGGTGGTGAAAAGCTTGTTACCACCCTCCTCGAAAATGGTTCATCACCGCTACATGAGTACCTGTTCCAAATAGCTAGCTGGCTTCCTGAGGCATGTGATAAATTGGCTTGGCGCAAAGAGGTTTTGGTACGATTAGGTCGCCTGATTATCAGTGATAATGTGCCGATCATATGGCGGCAGAGGGCTACCTTGGCTCTGGCTCTAACGGAAGAATCGGGTGTAGGTGCTTTGTTAGATCAGTTGATTCACCAGGAAAATCCAGAGCTAAGGCAAGTTATACCAGCTGCCATTGCCAAGATAAATAAGGACGACGCCGTATTATCGATCGATCGATTGATAGAAGATTCCAACCCCAGTGTCCGGGCAGCAGTTGTCCATGCCCTAGCCTGGATGGACGAGCCAGCCACTGAAGGGGCTGTGATACAAGCGATCCTAGAACCAGACGAGCCATTATCCTGGGCAGCAGCCGAGGGTTTGGCGTTAAATGGTACGATTGATTCTTATGCCATATTACGCGAGGCCATCGAGGACGAGGTGCTCAGCGTGCGGCGCGCAGCTGTACAGGGTTTGTCTTTACTGGACGAATCATGGTCGCTCGAACTCCTAAAGAGAGCAGCTATCAAGGATGATCAACCAGTAGTGAAAATCGCCGCCAATGAAGCTCTTCAGAAAATAACCCAAAATGGGGAAGCCGGTAAATGGCAAGCACCACAACCTGGCGATCAGGCTTGGCTGGTTAGTTGGGCGGTTGAAAAAGGGCGAATGGTTCCGGTGGGTGAGGCAGCACTACCACTGGTGCTGGAGGCACTGGAAGATGAGGAACCGAAAGTTCGAGCCGATGCCGCCCTGACATTGGCTCAGGTATCCGCACCAGAAGCCACCGATCCCTTGATGAAAGCACTAAAAGATCCTGATATCTTGGTACGAACAGCCGCCTTTGCAGCCTTGTGCGAGTTGGATCGGGCATGGGATGTTAATGGCAGCCTTTTACCTACCGGCTAACAGGTAAATACCCTCTGGTTTGTTCACCTACCCGAGTAAGATACAATCCAATTCTTAATCAGGCGTGAACTAACATAGCCAATGACAAGTTAGGCAATAGCGGCAATCAAATCAGGTAGAGGGAGCGCACTCACGCCTGAATCAGTTGAACGATGAAGCAGCTAATTGGCGTTGATTTAAAGCGATTCTTGCGGGATTATCGGCGACAGTACCGGCCGGAACGAGAGATAGCGATTTTACTCCAGAGTGTCGAATACCCGGCAAATGTCGGTTCCATTTTCCGCCTAGCCGATGGTGCTGGCGTCTCCGAGGTGGTTCTTACTGGCATAACGCCAACACCACCCCATCCGACGATTGAAAAGATCAGTCGAGCCAAGAGTAATAATGTGAATTGGCGCTATGAAAAAGATCCATTGGTTGCGGCCGCTTCCTTAAAGGGTGAAGGGTACCAGTTAGTAGCTTTAGAATTGTTAAGCGAAGCCATACCCTATCATCTTCATGCCTATCCCAACAAGACTTGCCTGGTCGTGGGGCATGAGGATCATGGTCTAACCAAGTCCATGCTAGCGAAGTGCGATTCGGCCGTATTTATTCCCATGTATGGTAAGGGTCGGTCCCATAACGTTCATGCCGCCTTGGCTATCGTCCTTTATCATGCGCTGCACAGTGGCCAAGCCAGACCAACACAAACTAGCACGGGCTAATAAATATTAATACCTTGCCCACCCCTCCTGGATTTTGTATACTATTTTCACCTAACCATGCGGGTTATTACAACAATACTTCAGGAGAATGGTTATGAAGGTGTCCTGTCTGCAAGATAATCTAGCCAAAGGTTTAGGCATCGTTAGCCGGGCGGTAAGCACCCGTTCTACATTACCTGTACTGGCTAATGTGCTATTGGCAACCGACGAGGGCCGTCTTAAACTCTCGGCCACCAACCTGGAGATAGTGGTTACATGCTGGATCGGCGCCAAGGTTGAAGAAGAGGGAAAGACGACGGTTCCTGCCCGGACTTTAAATGATTTGGTTAATGCGTTACCACAAGATCAGGTACACTTAGCTCTAGATAGTGCCACTCAAACCCTACATCTGGCCTGTGCTCGAACTGAAGCGAATATTAAAGGTATCGATGCAGAAGAATTCCCCTTGGTTCCAGAGGCTGGGGAAGATAATCGCCACCGAATTGAGACAGAGGCACTCAAACAAATGATCGCGCAGGTAGCCTTTGCGGCGGCCACTGACGATGCCCGGCCAACACTGACCGGTGTCTTGACTCGCTTCGAAGAAAATCAGATAAAAATGGCAGCCACCGATGGTTTTCGCCTGTCAATTAAGTCGCTGGAGCTGCCTAAACCCTCAACAGAGCCGGTAGAGGTTGTCATTCCAGCTCGAGCTCTGAACGAACTGGCCCGCATCGCCGACGATGATTGTGAATATGTCTACGTCACCATGCCCAAGGGACGTAACCAGGTCATCTTTGAACTGGAAAATATCGTCCTTGTGACCCAATTGATCGACGGCAATTTCCCTGATTTTCAGCCGGTGGTTCCCCAGAGATTTAACACTCGAACAGTTTTGAATTCTGCGGATTTTGCTCAGGCTTGCAAGATGGCAGAGATTTTCGCCCGGGAGGCCAATCACACTGCCCGGGTACGCGTAGAACCCGGTAATGAGTTGATGCCTGGATACGCGTCGATTACAGCCACGAGTACGGAAACAGGCGACAATGTAGCCCAGATTGATGCCACCGTTGACGGAGAAGAGATCGAAATTGCTTTCAACGTCAAGTATATGAGCCAGGTTTTAAGCGTGATCGATACACCACAGGTGGCACTGGAGACAACAAAATCTACGGAGCCAGGTGTGTTAAAGCCAGTGGGGGATGACAGCTTCTTGCATATCATTATGCCCATGCATTTCGGCCGCTAAAGTGCATGGCTTGACCAACTGTTTTGAATTGGCCATTCAGCCTATAGTACTTCTAGAACCTTATGATAAAGGCTATCTGCGTGGAGATCTTCTAGGGTGTGACAAGGTGCGTCTAGGTTTTCAGCGAGAAGCTTAGCTAAACCCTGATCAAAGGCTGCGTGTTCCATATTAATAACCACAGAACGAATTTCAGCATCCTTGAACATCCTGGCGATCCGGTGGGCTTCTTCTTGCGGCGGAAGATTAGACATACTTACATTTCCAGCACCATCAGTCAGTAAGATCATCAAGGGCATAACATCGGGGTGAATATGGGCCTCTTTGCGGAAAACTTCATAAGCCAAAAGTAATCCGGCTGATAATGGCGTCTTACCGCCGACGGCAATATCAGCCAATGCCCTGCGAGCAAGCTGTACCGAATTAGTAGGTGAGAGCACCAGGGTCGCTTCGTTCTTGTTGAATACAACCAATCCCACCCGGTCGCGACGTTGGTAGGCGTCTGTTAGCAAGGACATGATGGCTCCCTTCGTGGCTTCCATGCGCTCGGCCACGGCCATACTCCAACTGGCATCGACAACAAAGAGGACCAGGTTTGCCGAGCGGCGGACGCGTACCTTTTCTCGAATGTCACTTTTTTTTAATGCTAGGGCGGTCTTTGAGCGGTCCCTGTACACCTGGTGTGGAGCAGCCGCCCGGAGTGTTGCATCAAACGCCAGGTCAGTAACTCGATCTTTTTTGGGTATGCGCGATTGAACGTAACGGCCGCGTTTGCGCTCGGTTTTCGTGCGCGAGCGTCGGCCAGCCGATTGTCTAGTCAATCGATCAAGCTGGGTATCCAAACGGCGGGTAGAAAATTCTTCGGCCGATTCGACGTTTTGACCACCTTCCCACCCTTGGCTATCTTGGGGTACTTGAGGAACAGTTTGAGGGCCCGCTTCAGTTTGAGCGGCATCTGCCCCTTCGCTAACTTCGCTGTCTATACTTTTTTTTTACTGGCAGGAGATTGTTCCAATTCCTCGGCTTCATCGCCGACTTCGCCGCCACCCCAATCACTTTGAACCTGTTCGAGTTGTTCCTCAAGTTCATAAGCGGAGATTGCCGACTCTTGGAATGGTCTGGCTTTGATTCGGTGAGGCAGGGCAAGCTCGGCTGCCAACACGATATCTCGATCGGCGATATTCTCGCGTCCCATAAACGCTGCATGTGCTTGGGCGCCACGAAGGATGACGAGATCTGCTCGATGTCCATCAACTTTCATAGATGCGGTCAGGCCAGCGATAGAGGCTAAATCTCTGCGGGAATAACGCACCCGGTTCACCTGTTCTCTGGCTCTGGCGATCTGGTTCGATAGCTCGCGCTCTTGTTCCATCCATTGCGCGCTAAAAGCATTCGGGTCTCTTTCAAAATTAATGCGCCGTTCCATAATCTGCATCCGTTGTTCCGGGTCCAACAACCCACGGATCTGCACTGAGAAGGCGAAGCGATCGAGTAACTGAGGTCGAATATCCCCCTCTTCAGGATTCATCGTTCCAACCAAGATGAACTTAGCCGGGTGGCTGAAGCTTATTCCCTCGCGTTCGACTACATTGACGCCCATTGCGGCCGAGTCGAGCAATAGATCGACGACGTGATCGTCAAGCAAGTTGACCTCGTCAACATACAAGAGACCTCGATTAGCTGAGGCTAAAACCCCGGGTTCGAAATGTTTCTCTCCCTTTTGGATAGCCAGCTCGATATCCAACGTGCCAACCACGCGATCTTCAGTTGCACTTACCGGAAGATCGATAAAAGATGTTTTGCGAGTCAAGGTCATCAAATCGCCTTCGACATGGCGCACCCGGCAATCATCGCACCATTCGTTTGGCCGTTCAGGATTACAACTGAAGTGGCAGTTGCTAATTACTTCTATCTCAGGAAGCAAGGCTGCTAATGCTCGGGCAGCCGTAGACTTGGCTGTTCCCCGCTCACCACGTATGAGCACACCACCGATTTGTGGGCTGACGGCGTTTAGTATGAGCGCCCGTTTCATGCGCTCTTGGCCAACTATGGCGGTGAAGGGAAATACAGCTCGGGCCATTCAAATACTCCTATATTATCGCTTGGGGGGATTATACTGAAAGCCATTGACCGGACAAGCAAGAGGAAGGGCTATGTTAATTCACATTCATAAAGATTTCCGGCGGCCGGGTGGGCCAGCCAGATCCGCCGATCTACCCATTCAGCTCCCATGGGTAAATAGCTCAACTCGATCCGTCCCTTTTCCTTTCCACTGGTCAAGTCTACCTGCGCCAGGAAAAAATGCCTCTCCTCACTAACCCAGTCAAAGCTGTCGGTCTCTGCCTGGTATTTCATAGGATCAGGATAAGTGATCCACAACGATCCTTCGTGGCAAGAAATTGCCGTTGAAGCCTCTGGAATTGGGAAGGTTATAATTACCCGACCGGTTTTACTATCAACTTTGAGTAATCGACCTGTATTTTGGGATAGGACCCATAATTGCTCGCCATCCCAGGAAAGGTCAGTTAGACGGTTATAGCCGGCGATTTCTACCGTTTGGTCAATATCATGGTTTGCCGGATTAAGGCGCTGCAACCAATTTTCATCTAGTCGTGTTTGCCATAATGATTGTCCATCCCAGGTCAGACCACTGACGACACCTGCGCTAAGGATCGATTTGGTCGCCTTGCCACTATCTGTATCTAACTGGTAAAGCGTGCCTGATTCATAATCATTGAGCCAAAGATTGTGCCCGTCCCAGGCCATTCCGGCCGGAGCACGCCCGGGCGAATCAAGGACGCGGCGTACTTTGAGTTCCGACATTGAGTACTTCATTACTCCTGTCATCGAATTTCACGATCGACTGCTTCAGCTATTGCCTTCATTTGGATAACCAATTGAGCATAGCGCCGGGGTTTGAGGGATTGTACGCCATCGGATAGAGCTGATTCTGGTTCCGGATGGACCTCAATGATCAAACCATCGGCGCCAGCGGCGACACTGGCCTTGGCGGCCGAGGATACGTATTCCCATTTGCCTGTGGCATGGCTTGGATCGGCGATTATGGGTAAATGTGACATTTGTTTAATGACGGGAATGGCGTTGATGTCAAAGGTGTTGCGGGTGTAGGTCTCAAAGGTTCGGATGCCCCGTTCACAAAGCATGACCCGGGTATTTCCATGGCTTAAGATGTATTCAGCGCACATCAGCCACTCTTCCATCAGGCTGCTCATTCCCCGCTTGAGCAATACTGGATGCTGCGATTCGCCGACGGCATGAAGCAGGGCATAATTTTGCATATTTCTGGCGCCCACTTGAAGGATGTCGGCAAATTGGCAAACGAGGGAAACCAGAGCTGGCTCAATGACCTCTGTGACCACCGGTAGGCCAAATTGTTGGCCGGCCTCTGCTAGATATTCAAGGCCTTCCTCGCCCAATCCTTGAAAAGAATACGGGGATGTTCTGGGCTTGAACGCACCGCCGCGCAAAACATGAGCACCGGCCTCCTTCACAGCTTGGGCAGTTTCCATGATCTGGCTGCGGCTTTCAACTGAACAAGGGCCAGCCATGAGGATGATTTCTTTGCCACCGACCAGGTGATCGCCCAATGGAAACGTGGTGCCTGTGGGCTTGAAGTTTCGGCTTGCCAGTTTAAATGGTTCCAGAATCGGCAAACATCGTTCCACATCAGCCATTCTTTCAATCTGATCTCTATCGATCGGCCGGCCATCGCCGATAACGCCGATGATGGTTCTTTCCTCTCCCTCAGAGAGATGAACCTTAAATCCTGCATCCTCGATCCGGGCTATGACAGCTGAGATATTACGCATCCTGGCCTGAGCTTTCATTATGACGATCATCATTTCCTCATTCTCGTAAGCCATCTGAAGGAGCTGCATCAAGCGTGGGTAATTTCAATTTCACCTGGTCAAAATTGATGGCGGCCTCGATCTCTTCAAAAGGAATCGGCGGCAGTTCTGTCCGATCTGGTCTTAAACCTTTGGCTCCATGCAAATAAACATGAATGATTTCTTCGGGACGTAGGCGAGTATTCCAATGAATTAAGATTCGCACACACATCGGCAAACTGTCCGGCACTTCCATTTCATGCCCGCATAGTAGCGCGGTATCGTACCAACCTAACTGGCGAGCTGCGAATGCTGGAAAAGTGGCGTTCAAGTCCCTGGTCGTAGTGAATATTGCGCTGGCGACATCCTCCACGTCGATGTCATTTGCCCGGATCATCAAATAGAGTAACTCTCGGGTTGCTGCCAGGATCGCTTCGGCCGAATTTTCTTTGACTGTTGTTGCGCCCCTGATGCCACGGCAAACCAACGGCCGGCCCCTTTTTTCTTTAGGTGTCTGGCTATTTTTCCCTGGTTCAATCATATTAATCTCTCTACCTAACACTGGTATCCGAGCCAAAACAAAAAAGACGCGACTTTTGAGCCGCGTCTTGTGGAATCGCCCGGTCGGGAGCTAGCTACCCTGGCCAATCGGCCCGTCCACATCGCCGCAGCATGGGCCTCTTAAACCAAAATGGATAGTAGCAAAAAAAGGATGCTTTCTCTTGCTTCATCGTGCAGGCATGATAGCACTTCACCCAGCTAGCGTCAAGCGAGACCCAGGTGGACCATTTATCGTTTCTATTCAGGCGTGGCTGTAGGGACGATCTCGATAGGGAACGCATAATCTGGTATTGTATCGACGACGGCCTTGTACATCTCCACGATAGTCTGGCTACTGGTGAAATAGCCACTTAACATCTCTTGCAATAGGGGTGCCAGGAGCAACTCCTCATAAATTCGTGTCATCAACACGCCTTGACCGTCTTGAAAACCCCATCGGGATGAGCGAGCGATCCCATCCTGCAGCTGTTCAACTAAAGCAGTCCCGTAGATCTCCTCTATTCCAGGACTCCCAGGTCGCAGGGCTAGCTCTCCCCAGGCATCGAGAAATAAAGTAGGATCTTCATTAGTTCCCCAGCGTAACGGCACCTTGCGCTCCGGATCGACGCTAAGCCATGGAAGGTAGCCCTCATTAAACCAGTATTCGACGAATTTTGTAGCTAGTTGCCGATCTGCTGAGCTGGTGATACCAAGGGCCATGATCTCACTAAAATTTGCGATTTCAGAAAAATCACCGATTCCATCAAGCCTGGTGATGAAGCCGCTGTTTTTGGCCAGATAATCCGGCGTAGAACAGGCTGGGCAATTCGGCACTGATCCTGCCTCTAAACCAGCCAAAACCGGCAAGACAGAGGGTGAACTAATGATAAGGCCAGTTCGACCGGATAGGTAAGCATTTAAGGCGCTGGTGTCCGTCTGGAAGCCGATGGGACTGAATTCATTAACTAATATCCGATAATATTCCAATGCCTCTAAACAGGCGGGGTGTAACAACTCCACCCGACCTTGTTCGTCGACAAGGGAACAACCATTTGCTGTCGCCAGGTACTCAAAAACCTGTTGGGTTGTGGCCAGCGAGGCATCAGTTGGAACAACAAGGCCAGATATAATGCCTTCCGGTTGAAATATCGTTTCTGCCGCCAGTAATAACCTCTCAAAAGAGTCCGGTGGTTCTAACCCTTGTTCCTGGAACCAATCCGATCTATATACTATCATCTGCTGCCAACCGTCGCTTGGAAGTGCAGCAACAGCTTCATGGTTAGAGCCAGTACTCAGGATGTCTAAAGCGGCTGGATCAAAAGTATCTCTACCCAGTAAATCCAGCGCTGCCGATGCAGCTTCGGAGTTAAGGATGCCTTCCTCTTCCCAGCCAACACTGAATTCTATCGGATGCAGGATCAAATCAGGGAGGGTACCGGAAAGTACCGCAGTCTGAACCAGTTCTGGCAACAATTGTGGGGTTACTAATAGCACTTCAGCCTGGATGCCGCTCTCCTCGGAAAAGGTGTCTGTCATTTCCTGCAGAACTTGTTCATGAGAATCCGAAGTTTCATTTATCCAAATGGTGATAGATGGATTAAAGGAATTATCTTCCTCGGCGGTAGAAGGTTCGTCGCGATCAGAATCGGCGGTAGGCGTTGGCGCTTCACTGAAAATTAGGGTCGGAGTTACAGTTGGCGTTGATATAACCGAGGCCGTCTGTGTAGCCAGTCGCGGCGGCTCCAATACATCAGACTGGCACGAGGTGCTGGCTGCGATCACCGATAATAATAAGACTAAGATCGAAGGGAACTGCCGACCTCCCCTAAAATATTGCGGTTGATTCATATTCAACTAACGGCTGGCAACCCTATCACCGCCTTGGTTCATTTCGTAAATGATTTGTAAACCGGTCAGGGTGAGCCAGGGTTCGACATGCTCGATAATTGTGGTGTGGGGGGTGATGGCGGTGATAAGTCCACCAGTACCGATGACTTGGACACCTAATACTTCCATCTCGGACATAAAACGCCGGACCATTCCTTCGATCAGAGATACGTAACCAAAGACGAGGCCTGATTGCATGGCGTGAATGGTATTGCGGCCGATGGCGTGCGGGGGTGCCACCAATGCCACTTGGCCAAGCTGGGCAGCACGTTTGGATAAAGCTTCAGCGGCGAGCTCCAGGCCTGGAGCAATAGCCACTCCGATCAGATCGCCATTGGCAGAAACGGCGTCGAAAGTCGTTGCCGTACCCATGTCGATGATAATGCTGGGACCCGGATACAAATGGTAAGCTGCCGAAGCATTGACGATCCGGTCGGCACCAACTTCGGCCGGGTTGTCCGTGATGATTCGAACGCCTGTAGAAGTTTCCGAGTCCACCAAAATAGCATCCTGTCCGAGGAATTCTTGGCAAACTGATACGAAGGTGCCAGTTAGAGGTGGAACCACGCTCGAGAGTATTGCCCCATCCACATCTTCTGAAGAGTTACACTCTCTTAAGAGCGTCTTTAGATAGACACCATACTCGTCCACTGTCTGTTCATGAACGGTCCTAAGACGCCACTGGCGCCGCCATTCATGGCCATCCCATAGCCCAAGGGTGATATTGGTATTGCCGACGTCGATAGCTAAAAGCATAGACCAGATTTTAGCCGAGATTATGTATATGTCCCATGTTTCGCGATAGCTTATCTTCTTAGCAATGGTAAATTGAGCCTTTCACGCCGGTTAAGATCTAATTGGCCCCCAGGCAAGGTTCAGGTAAACTGTCCAAGATCGTGCCCATAGTGAATCATATCTTGAAGGTCAATGGCAGATAAGCGGATAGGTAAGAGTGGTATCATTCAGGCTGCCGGGGGCTTTCTTTGGCGCCATTCCCAACGCGGCCGGCAAATTGCAGTTGTTTACCGATCTCGATACGAAGATTGGGCTTTGCCCAAAGGATGGCGCGAAAAGGGTGAATCATTCCTCAATGCGGCCGTGCGAGAGGTTGTTGAAGAAACCAATTGCCAAATAGAGGTCGGGGATTTTGCTGGCTGTTCGTGTTATACAGTAGAAGGTGTGCCTAAAATTGTCCTGTTCTGGAACATGTTTTTGATCGGCGACTGTGACTTCAAGCCTGATGAGGAGGTTGACAAGTTGGTCTGGATGACAATCCCAGAAGCGTTAAAAAGGCTATCGTATGATGGCGAACGGGAGCTGCTAGCCAGCGCTTCCGGATTTGTGAAGGAAGATGATGACGAATAAAAATACCTATCCCCTTATCTTTGACGGCCATAACGATACGCTCTTAGCTCTTTACGAACTCGAGCGAGGTGAGGGGCGCTCATTTTTTGAGTTTAGTGAGATTGGGCACCTTGATCTGCCGCGTGCTCGAGAAGGTGGTTTCGGCGGCGGGTTTTTCGCTATCTTCGTTCCGGCCCCAAAGAAAAAGAAGAAAAAGGACGAGGATAGCCGGTCAGAACCCAAAAAACCGTATCTGCTTGAGCAGCCTCAGGTGAAAAAGGCTTACGCCCAGAAGGTGACATCTGGGATAATGGATTTACTCTTTCAAATTGAGGAGGAGTCTAAAGGACAATTCAAAGTTATCCGCACTCCTGCTGAGTTGGAAACATGCTTGAACGATGGAGTTATGGCTGCCATTTTACATTTTGAAGGGGCAGAGGTCATCGAACCTGACCTGAGCAATCTTGAACAATATTACGATCAAGGCTTACGATCATTGGGTCTTACCTGGAGCCGGACCAATGCCTTTGCTCACGGCGTTCCATTCGGTTTTCCCCATTCACCTGACACCGGACCAGGCCTCACCGAAAAAGGCCGTAAGCTCGTTCTTGCCTGTAATCAACTTGGAATCATGATCGACTTATCCCATCTGAATGAGAGTGGATTTTGGGATGTGGCTAGATTATCTAATGCGCCATTAGTAGCCACTCACTCTGCTGCCTATAGTCTTTGTCCTTCCAGCCGTAATTTAACGAATGAGCAGTTGGTTACCATTGCCGAGAGTGACGGCATCGTAGGTATTAATTTTCATAAGGGTTTCCTCCGGGAGGACGGTGATTTTAAGGCCGAAACTTCGCTTGTGGAAATCGCTCGTCACATCGATTATGTGGCAGAAATCATCGGAATTGACCATGTTGCCTTAGGATCTGACTTTGATGGGGCAAAAATGCCGGAAGATTTGGGTGACGCGGCCGGTTTGCCCAAGCTCATGGCTGTATTATCCGCCGGTGGATATGATGAGCAGGCTATGCGGAAAATCGCCCATGAAAATTGGCAAAGGGTTCTGAATAATACCTGGAAAGATAGTAATTAGGCCGGCTTATTATGCTTTCTAGAGTACCCATGTCCTAGATATAAGATCCCATTCAAATCCCGCTTAAAAATGCCTAAAATGTAACAGAGTAAAGGATTTACTCTTTACTCCTCTTTCCGGCCTAGTCAGCGCAGTGGCTAGGCCTTCTCTGTTTTTGATACTTTCCACTCTAAGAAACCACGAGGTCCATTATGTTTTGGATAGGACTATTGATCGGTGTATTCCTGGGTGCTATCCTTGCCTGGTTCGCCTTGGCGATTTATCTGATGTCTGCTGATACTGACAAAAGTATGGAATCATAGTATCGTTAGTTGGTATTGATCCGTTACTTGCGTCAGTGGATGGTATTAATACGGCCGCAGGGCATATAAAAGATAGAGGGAGGTCTCCAATGCAAAAGTGGGAGTACACCTGGGTTTATATACCGATGGTTTCGGGAAAAGGTAATCTGCCAGAACAGCTAAATATGAAATTGGAAACCGGCAAAAGGCATTGGGATGTCGTCGAAAAACATGGTCGCGAGGGATGGGAGATGGTAAGTGTTACGGCCGATACTGTTAGTTCGGGGACCAAAGGTTTGTTATATACTTTTAAACGGCAGCTTTGAAGGTTCCCGGCATGAATATAGGACCAAAGTACTATTCCTAAGATTATTTTAAGAAACTATCATTGTATTGCCGTCGACATCACTGTGTTCCTGCTCAGTGATTCATAGCAATGGTCCGGTTACGCCCCGGGCCATTGTTGCTTTATAGCATATGAATATCACCTATCCTTAGTGTTTCTATCTCTCAAGGCTTCGTCAAATCAACGAAATTAGTACTGGCGTCATAGGCGGATGGTCCTATTTCTTAAAAAGCCAAAATTCTTTAAAATTTATTAAGAGAAGCTTGGTTAGAGTCTTATCAGTCGCGGGGGGTCGGTCCGGTCATATGGCCGGACCTTTCTTTTTTTTGCAAAATGAGGTCAGGTACTTCCGTCATGGAAAGAAGATCCCATGTTCAAAACAGCCCTAATTTATTAAAATTTTCTTAACCGTCGACTTCACTGTTTATCCACAGTGATTAATTGAAATGGCCCAGTCACAATCGCTGGGCCATTTCTTTTACGACACGTTCTGTGTCAAGAGCCACAACAATATGCGAAATCCGGCTTCTTGCTAGCCAATAATTTATGCGAGCCGTATGGGCCATATCACTGGCGGAGTTGATCCGAAGTCCAATTGTTCATAACGCCGAATTGGATAGAGGAACAACGATTAGGCATAACAATGATCGTCATTAGCGGTTGAATGTGTATAATATTCACCTTCAACTTTAATAAAACTCATTCGTGAAAAACCTGACGTTCTCCAGCTTAATTTTGCCAGGCTACAAACTATCACGAATGAAAACCTCAGTAGAGCTAATAGGAGACGACAGCCCCTGGATAGTTGCATTCCCAACCTTTAGTTTGGGTTTATTTATGTCAATCATGAATATACAAACTTTTCTTTGGAGAAATCGATGAATCAAGGATTCCGGCGAAATCAAAATCTTAATTTGCGGGATAGGATAGTTGGTTTGGATCAACAAGTGCCATTATTGAACGGTCAACTTGTTACTTATGTCAATCTCGATAATGCAGCCAGCACGCCAGCATTCAAGGATGTAATGGAAACCATCCAACGTTTTATGCCTTATTATTCAAGCGTCCACCGGGGAACTGGCTTTAAATCACGGGTCAGCACGGTCGCCTACGACCAGGCCCACGAGATCATCGCCCGTTTTGTAGGTGCCGATCCGGAACAAAATACCGTGATCTTTGGTAAGAACACGACTGAGGCCATCAATAAATTGTCCTACCGCTTGCCGATGGCTGACGATGCGATAGTCATTTGCACCCAGATGGAACACCACTCTAATGACCTGCCTTGGCGCCACCGGGCTGAGACGGTCCATGTAAAGGTCACTCCAGATGGAAGACTCGATGAAGATGATTTCGATCACCAATTACGGCGGTACGCCGGCCGGATCGCCCTGGTTACGGTGACAGGTGCGTCGAACGTGAGTGGTTACAATCAACCTGTCCACCATTTAGCCAGGAAATCCCATGATGTTGGGGCGATGATATTAGTGGACGCAGCTCAATGTGCGCCCCACCGTCGAATGGATATGAAGGATAATAATGATCCCGAACACCTGGATTTCGTCGCGTTATCGGCCCATAAAATGTATGCGCCGTTTGGAACAGGAGCCTTGATCGGGCCTAAGGAGATCTTCCTTCAAGGACCGCCTGAATATCCAGGTGGTGGCACGGTCGACGTGGTGACTTTGGATGAAGTCCATTGGGCGGGAATGCCAGATCGGGATGAAGCTGGCAGTCCCAATGTGGTTGGTGCCGTTGCCATGGCCGCGGCCGCCCAGGCCCTCATGGAGATTGGCATGGACAATATAGCCGCTCACGAGCAGGATCTCATCGCCTATACACTGGAAAGACTTTCCCAAGTACCGGGAATACGCTTTTATGGCCAATCCGATCCGGCACGGGCAAATGAAATAGTCGGCGCGATACCCTTCAACCTAGATGGGATATCCCATTTTCTGGTGGCGGCCATCCTAGGTTATGAAGGCGGGATTGGTGTGCGAAGTGGTTGTTTTTGTGCCCATCCATACGTCGTTCATTTGCTTCAATTAGATGAGGCGACCGCTGGATCGTGGCGAGATCAGATGCTGCGGGGTGATAAATCCAATATGCCGGGTATGGTACGAGCAAGCTTTGGATGTTACAGTAACAAGGATGACGTCGACCGTTTGATTGAGATGCTGGAACGCGTTGGACGTGGCCAATACGAAGGAGATTACCGGTTAATAAAGAGTACGGGCGAGTATGTCCCGGCCGGCTATAAAGATCCCCTGGCCCAACATTTTCTACTGGATCGATCACCCTAAAATTAATCAGAATTAGAACTCATCACGTTTCACGTACTAGCAAACAAATCAGTTTATTTGGAACGAAACCTTTACCAAATCGAATTTCTAATCATCTAGCTTAGTGGAAGCGGGAGCTGCCAAAATTTACTGGTTTCGTTGACTTGAAGTTGTTCAACCCATTTGATCCAGTTAACGCCTCGAAAACCTGGTGCGACCAGGCGCAACGGGAAACCATGTCCATGGGCAAGGGGCCGTCCAGCAACATCCGTGGCCAGGATAAAATTAGTGGCATCGTCAAGTCCAAAACGGCGCCGATATCCAGAGACTGAAACAAAGGTGACACTCCTTGCCAATGGCTGTACACCGGCCAGTCGCAAGATGTCCGCGACATCTATCCCTCCCCATGATTGTTCGCTATACCACCCCCCAGTACAATCCAAGATGACATTCTTTTCCAGATTAGCCTTTTCAAGTAATTGACCATACGTTAGTTCCAGCGGACGTTCAACACTACCTTTCACTACCAATCGCCATGAATTTATATCAATTGGAGGTGGATTGTCAGCTATCCAGCTAACTTGTGGGAAAACACCACTGAAACTACCGGTTTCATAAGAACCGGTAAAACGCCTTCTTGAGCCTGTTAACTCTAATACGTGGCGCGCTTGACCAGCCAAACGCCATCCGACCAGGCCGGCGATTCCTAAACCTGCTAGCCTGATGAAGGTTCGCCGGCCGATTGCTCTGGGAACCCGTATGATCCAGCGAAAATGCCATGAGTGCCAGCCAATGAATATTATCAGAGCCACCGCAAGAAAGACATGCATGGTGATCAGGCTGAAACCCAGGAGATATGAGGGGCCATAAACTGTCCAGGAGAAACCTGTTACTAAAATGAGTAACAAAATGGCAATCATGCCTGCGAAGGCGATGCGTTGGCCGGTCAGACCTCGCCTTCTGGAATACACGTCGAGAATGATAGCCCCCTTCCATAGCAGAATGAGGCTAATAGCGTAAGCGCCAATGCCATGGAGCCAAAGCAACCAAGATCGAGATTCCTGACCATTGATGAAACCGAAGAAACCGGTTATAAGTTGGCTTAATAAAAAGATGAAAAGTAGTATGTTAGCCCAAGGGTATCGCATGAAAAGATTCTGATTTTGTCGGAATTCCAAGATCAATCACTATGGTAGACGATAAGGATAACACATATCGGCGGCTGGCTGATCGTTATGCTTCCGGAGATGTGCCGTGGGATGATCCACTGCCGCCGCCTGAGCTGCTTGACCTAATTCCCACAATCCAGCCTGGCCGAGCCTTAGACCTCGGTTGCGGTTATGGAAGAGCAGCCATCTATATGGCATCACTGGGCTGGCAAGTTGACGCTGTGGACTTCATACCGGAAGCTATCAGAGAGGCCACCGAGCGGGCAAAAAAAGCAGAGGTTGACGTTAGATTCCATATTGCTGAAGTCACCTCTTTAGGTTTCCTGAGTGGTCCTTATGATTTTGCCCTCGACGTTGGTTGTGCTCACACATTGGATGCGATAGATTTACGCCGCTACCGTGACCAACTACACAGGCTTCTTCGACCAGGAGGGATATTTCTGCTCTTTGCCCGAATTTGTAATGGAGAGTTACTTAATGACAACTTATCACCAGCCGATAGTGATTCAGGCGACTCGCCGTCTGGTTTGGTGGTAGAGACACTAACCTCTGTGTTTAATGACGGCTTTACGTTGGAATGGTTTGAGAGCGGATTGACTGAAATGGTCGATCAAACTTCCTGGGCTTCAGCCTGGTTCCGGTTTCGCCGAATTTGACCGGAGAATTCATGTCTGTTGAACTCCAGCCGAACTGTAAGAGCCTTCGTTTATTCATCTTGTTCTTGTTCTGTCAGTAGTTGTTCTATTGCCTGTTCAAACAATGTAAAGGGCTGGGCGCCAGAAACCGGATAACCATTGATGAAAAAAGCCGGAGTTCCGTTAACCCCAAGTTCGATACCTTCCTGTAAGTCGGCCTCGACGGCTGAGGCATAGGTGTCGTTCAGGAGGCATTGCTCAAAGCTGTCCCGATCCAGGCCGATTTCCTTGGCATATCCGTTGAAGATCGCCATCGGGTCTTTGCCGCTCCACTCATTTTGGCGCTCAAATAACATATCATGCATGGCTAAATAAGCCTCTTGATCGCCAGCACAACGAGCCGCCTCGGCTGCTTTTGCTGCTTGTGGATGGATACTATTCAGCGGAAAGTCCTTAAATACATAACGAACGATGCCAGCATCCACGTATTGTTCAACGATTTGCGGATATGTCTGCTGATAGTGCCGGCTACAGAAAGGGCATTGGAAATCGGTATATTCGACAATGGTGATGGGCGCTGTCGGATCGCCTATCGTATAGGCGTCACCGATTGGCACTTCTTGAGGACTTGAAGGTTGCTGAGGTTGTTCGGGTGGGGTATAAGCTTCTGCCAAGCGTCCTTCTTCGGCCAACTCAACCGCGATTTGGAAATGCTCAAATGGCCGGGCTCCGTTTAGCGGATAGCCATCAACGAAGAAGAACGGCGTGCCACTAATGCCCAGAGCGCGTGCTTCGTTGGCGTTCGCCTCAACCTCCTGATCAAAACGGCCGCTCGCCAGACAGGCTTCGAACGCTTCATCATCCAAACTGAGATTGATAGCATATTTAATGTACAAATCGTTGGCGCCCGCACCCTGGCCAGCCCATTCGTCTTGAGTGTCGAAGATAATATCGTGCATCTCCCAATACATCTCTTGTTCTCCGGCGCAACGCGCGGCAACAGCCGCCGATCGGGCGTCAGGATGCAATTGATCCAAAGGAAGATCTTTAAGGATGTAGTAGACTCGCCCAGCATCTACCATTTCCCGTACGATATCAGGCATCGTGTCTAATGAGTGGCGGGCGCAATATGGGCATTGGTAGTCGGTAAATTCGATGATGGTGACAGGCGCTTGAGGATCGCCCATTGCACCAGCGAATTCGTCTTTAAATGCGGCTGGTGTCGGAGCAGTAGGTGGTTGATTGGGGTCAATCTGCCGGTCGTTGCTGGCAATCGTTCCCCCCTCGGTGACCGTGTCGATGGCCGCTTTGAAAACAGCCGCGGGTTGGGCGCCTACCAGCAGTTGGCCATTTATCAAGAAGCTGGGAGTGCCAGATATACCATGCGATATTCCAGAATCCAGATCTGCTTGGATGACTTCCTCATATTTGCCTGCTTCAAGACAAGCTTCAAAACTGATCGTGTCGAGGCCATTCTCATCAGCATACCCGACAAACACAGTATTCGCATTGTTATTAGACCATTGGTCTAGGTTCTCAAACAAGGCGTCATGCATGGACCAAAAAGCGATTGCCCCTTGTTCGCCGGCACAACGGGCGGCGTTTGCAGCGGCAGTTGCTTGAGGATGAATGTTATTAAGTGGAAAATCGTAAAAAACGAGAACGGCGCCACCAGTAGCCAATTGGTTTTCCTCGATATCAGGCAAGGTTTCTTTATAAAAACGGGAACAGAACGGACATTGAAAATCCGAATATTCTATAATGACGATTGCCGCGTTGGGGTCACCTCGAAAAGGATGGCCATCGGCCGTAAAACCAACAGTCAGGCCATCTTTGTCGGTCTCTGTCATATTGGGATTGATTTCTAAACCGTTGTCTGTGGCAACCTGCACATCCTCTGGCGGGTCTTCGGAAACCTCTGTATCCGGCGAATCTTCCCCCCTAAAACTGCCTTCCTCAGTGGTTATGTTAGGCTGGTTGGTTTCTTCGACCTCATTATCACCGGTTGCATCTGCACTGTTAGTTGCTGATCCACAAGCCGCAGCTATGAAGGCAATGAGGGTCAACAGGCCAAGGTAAGCAATGAATTCCTTAAGTTGGCCGGTTTTAATTTTCCGAGTGATCATGTTCTCTCCTAGCGGGGCAGCCAAAACATGACCAACCCGAGAATGAAAGATTTATTAGTGTACCGAGCTTGAAAGATGCCTTTAAGTGATTATGGCCATAAGCAAATAGAGGTGCAAATAGCAGGCGGTTTTGAATTGGCGTCTCTCATTGGGCACTAACTTCGCCAGGAATAAGTTCTAACGATTCCTAAACGTACCGACAATCCCAGCCTATCCGGCCTTGATAATTTCATTCCAAACAAAAAAGAGCCCTGCAACACAGGGCTCTTTACTCAAAATGGCTCTCTTTATAAACGAATGATCAATTCAGGCCTAGACACCACCTAAGGTATTTGTGATCTGGCTGAAGACGTTACCGATCTGCGGGCCCAAAATGGCCAGAATCGCGATAACGACGATCGCAACGAGGACCAGGATCAAGGCATATTCTACTAACCCCTGGCCGTCTTCGTGAGCGAGATACAACATGACATTTACCTCCTATAAGAGCTATGTATAAATATATCAATACTAGATGATATTGTAGAGCATCAGTGATGATGTTTTCAATGGGGATATTGTCTTATTTTGGAACGAATTTTCTCCCTTGATAATTACTCCAATTGGTACTGGCTGTGTCAGACCGCGAGTTTTTCACTTTGGTTCTGTTGTGTTAGACTTAAATGTTTGGTGTATAGAATTCTGTGACGTCAGATATGAGGTAATCAGGGGCTGCTAATGAGTGGTAAGTTGGTCGAATTATTCGTCCTGCCAACCCTACTTTTGGTGGTCATGTGGATTTTACCTCAGGGAATTCGGGCACAATCACAGAATGGGATCACTGAACCGGCGCGTGGGGACATCATATCTGGCATTGTGTTAATTAACGGTACGGCCGTGCACCCGGACTTTTTGCGTTATGAAATAGCTTTTCGACAGGATTTTAATCCAGGGGCTGATTGGATTGCCTTTGCCCAAGGCGACCGGCCGGTGGTCGAAGACACCTTAGCTATTTGGGATACCACAGTGGGTGGGGAAGCCGCTCCAGTATTTCCTGATGGCCGGTACAGGCTCCGGCTACGGGTCGTTAGGAGCGATTATAACTACGATGAATACTTTGTGACCGATCTGATCATAGCCAATAGTAATTTGACGCCGACTGTTACGCCTACCATCACACCAACTATCAGATCGGCCGTCGAAACACCACTATCTAGCACAGCCGTTGCGGCGACATTGCAAGCTGAAACGGGAATCTTGCCCACATTGACCCCTTTTCCCACACCTTCCCGA
>Ga0209536_100000909_pt1 | contig 48704 bp, 41 predicted proteins | sample DeeMarSeWOR28_12_FD_187461 | JGI IMG/M metagenome (GOLD analysis project Ga0209536, IMG submission 187461) | Marine sediment microbial communities from White Oak River estuary, North Carolina - WOR-2-8_12 (SPAdes) (version 2) | ecosystem: Environmental > Aquatic > Marine > Intertidal zone >...
ATCCAGATAAATCATCAACCCCCCAAAAAAGTTCGCCAATAAGTCACGCGCCGCGAAGCCGACGGCAATACCGCCCACGCCACCAAACGCCAGCACTCCCGAAATGCTAAATCCCAGAGTCTGTAACGCCACTAACACGGCGGTGATAATGACTGACAGTCGTAGTAGTTTGGTGATGGCGTCCAATGTGGTGAGGTCGACTTTTTCACCTTTTTGTTGCCGCTGGACGATGATGTTGTTTTCAGCGCGTTTGATAAATCGCACCAAAAACCAGGTAATTATAGCGATTACAGCCACATCCCGTGCCGGCACTATGTATTGAAAAATCTCCGCTACGGTTTGCTGACTGACGATATCAGCGGCCAAGCTGATGCCCACCACCCAAATCAATGCGCTCAGTGGCTGGCGCAGGGAGTCGAACAATGCGTCATCCCATAGTGTCTTGGTTTTTTCCAGTTTTTTAATAATACGGTTGAGAATACGCCGTTGAATAAAATCCAACATAAGCGCCCCAAACACCACCAAAAACACATTGATGATCCAAATATTCTCCTGGCCAATGGTAAACTCACCGATACTAATGTCCACCCTTCACCTCGTTATAGTTCTAATTCCAAGCTGTCGCCGGCCGCAAATTGATTAATGGCAGCAACCGCTTTATGCCATTGCGCATCTTTATGTAATTTATCCCACCTCATATGCTGGCGCCCGTGCATGCGCACCAGTCGCACCGAGGACACTGGCTCATTGTAAGGGCCGAATTGATCCAACACTTTTGCGGCGGCTTCGGTGTTATTACAAACTAACGCCATATCACAACCTGCGCTGATGGCGGCTCGGGCACGGTCTACCACATCACCTGCCACGCTGGCCGCTTCCATGCTCAAATCGTCACTGAAAATCACACCTTGGAATCCTAATTGTTGCCGCAGCACTTGTTTTAACCAGAAAGAAGAAAAACCCGCGGGGTTTTTATCAACGTTGGGATAAATCACGTGGGCGGGCATAATGCCCGCCAAGCCGTTATGAATCAAGCGTTCAAAGGGAATTACGTCTTCGGCCATGATGTCTTGCAGCGACCGCTCATCGACGGGAAAGTCTACATGCGAGTCGGCCGCCACCGCGCCGTGCCCGGGAAAATGTTTGCCCGTCGCTGACATACCCGCGAGCTGCATTCCCCGCTGATAGGCTTGTGCTATTATGGATACCTTGTCCGGATCGCGGTGAAACGCCCTGTCGCCAATGACTTCGCTAATATGGCGGTCCAAATCCAACACCGGCGCAAAACTGAAGTCCACACCCACAGCTCGCAACTCGATAGCCATTAACCAGCCGCAGAGTTCCGCCATTTGTTTCGCTTTATTGGGATCTTGGTCGTACAATTCGCCCAACTCACCCACGGGCGGCAGTTGGGTAAAACCTTCCCGAAAACGTTGCACCCGTCCACCTTCATGGTCAACGGCTACCAACAAATGCGGTGAGCGCACCTTATGAATATCTGCGACCAAGTGGCTGATTTGCTCTGGTGAGTGGTAATTACGGGTAAACAGGATCACCCCACCGACCAGAGGGTGTTTGAGCATTTCAAACTCTTCAGCGGTGATCTCTATTCCTTGGAGATCCATCATGACTGGCCCTAGTGACATATCCAACCCTTTTCTAGTCAAGCCTGAGATTGTGAATTTTAGGATAATTTACCCGCGTTTGCCTGCTTTGTCACCATTTCGCAGCCAAGTAAAAACGCATTACATTGAAGGATCTTAGCGACAAATATTCTGGTAAAGCTCGCGGTCCATGGTGGTTGCGCCGCGCATCTCACACACCGCAGAAGCGAACGCTAACGCCTTATCCAAGGTTTTCTTGATCGACCATTGTTGAATGATGCCTGCGATCATTACCGCGCTGAAGGAATCTCCCGCCCCTACCGTGTCTACCAGTTTTTTCACCGGCACGGGATTACCTTGTTCGAAGCCCTTGTTGTGCAGGCACAGTGCGCCATCCTCACCTAGGGTAACAATCAATAACTCCATATCATGATCGGCATATAAAGCTTCTGCCGCTTCTCGTAGTTGCCGCTCATTTTGAATGTTTCTATCGGTTACCAATGCCAATTCAGCCGCATTGAGCTTTACCCATTTCGCACGGCTAATTGCATCTTTAACTTCTTGTTCCTGCCACCAGGGCGCGCGTAAGTTCACGTCGATAAAAACCGGTAGTTTATAGTCATCAATCAAAGCGTCTATATGTTGCTTGGTATGCTCAGTGCGCATGACTAAAGTACCGTGATACAACAAAGCGTGCTCACGATTTTGCACCGCGCGCTTCGCGGTTTCATACACCATATGGTCGTAAGCTTGATCCGGCACGATTTCATAAGATGGTTCTCCATCATTAAAACTCACGGTGACTTGCCCGGTGGGATATGTTGGATTGACTTGCACCGCTGAAGTATCCATACCCCATTGATGCATTTTGTCTAATACCAGTTTGCCGTGTTGATCGTCGCCCACGCCGGTAATCATCAAGGGCGCCAATCCCATGCCGTGTAAATGCCAAGCGACATTAAACGGCGCGCCACCCAACACGGCAGTACCGTCGGGAAAACAATCAAACAATACTTCACCGAATATTAGCGGCGAAACAGCTGACGATATAGTACCCATGCTTAATCCTTCTCAAGTAGCTCGAAGTCCCGTATTGATAGGCCTTAGTGCGAAATCGCTTGCGCTAATGGTAAAAATTTCAACGCATAAAACATTTCGATATAACGCCGGGTTTCATCTCGCTCTAAATCGGTCACGTACTTCCAAAATCCGTAAATTCTGGACAGTGTCATCATTCGCTCGGCGTACAACTCCCAGGTATATCGGCTTTTTACCCGGTCTAAACCGCCATTGGAAATCTCATACCAATGACTTTCATCCTCAGTACATTTGCGCAGAAACTCGTAAATGAGTTGCGAAGCTTGCTCCCCATGGTTGGGGTCGATGTGAAACCCGGATTTTCCATGTTCGATAATCTCCAATGGCCCGCCGTAACACGTGGCAAAAGTCGGCAATCCACAGGACATTGCCTCAATTACGGTAAGACCGAACGCCTCAAACAAAGCAGGCTGCACAAACAGCCCTTTTTTGTCAGCAATAAAACGATACAATTCGCCACTTAGATTTTTGTCCAGCCGGGTTCCCAACCACCTCACCTGCCCGTCCAGTCCATATTGCTCCATCAGCTCATGCATTAAAATGATTTGTGCGCGCTCTTCTTCATCCGTGGACAAATCGGCGTTTACCGCACCGGCTACAACGAATACATTGGCCAGTTCGCGCAACTGCGAATTCTCACCATACCATTTAATCAAACCGGTAATATTTTTGATGGTATCCATACGCGCCATTGTAAATATCAGCGGCTTGTGTGGTTCACTCAACACGCCGCGAGTGTTTTCGCGGGGACCGCCAAATATCAGCTCGTCTAAATCGTTGTGCAGCCCGGCTAAGCGCCGCCCTGATTCTGTATAGGAAAAATAAACATCGGCGTCAGCACCGGGCGAGACGATATTGAATTTTGGATCGTAGACATCCACCCCGTTTACCACACGGTACAAATCCGGCATGGTAAACGCAATGTGGCTTTCGTACTGCCCCACACTTTGATCGTTGCCGGCAATCTCCTGGTATGTGCTAGTAATAATGAAATCTGCGTGATTCATGGCGATCAAATCCGCAGTAAACTGACAAGAAAAGTGATGCTGGACTTCGTGTTCGTGCCAATAAAGATCGGAAAATAAATATTTGGTTTTCTCCAAGGCGTGCGCGATGTTGCATTGGGTCACTTGCAGCCTGTGAGCCAGCATAGTCGCCACCAGGCTCCCGTCGGAATAATTTCCAATGATCAAATCCGGGCGTTGGCCCAATTCGGCTAATAATTCATGCTCCACATCAACAGCGAATTGCTGCAAATAAGGCCAGATTTCAAACCGCGATATCCAATGTTGAATGATTTCACCCGTCTCGGATCGAAAGGGCACACGCAGAATTTTAGCGTTTTGTGTAGCGACAATGGACTCTAGGCGTTGATCGCACGTAGTGCCCTGGGCTTGTGGAATCAGCCTTGTGATCACCACAATTTGCGGATCGATATCCAATCCCTGCTCTGACAATCGCCGGCGCATTTCCTTTTCCAAGGCGCGCACCTGATCCAGAATGTAGACAACTTGCCCGCCGGTATCCGGCAAACCTAACACGTTGGATTGTCCAAAGTAGCCGTGCGGCGAAAGGATGGCAATACTGAAAATCATTGGGATGCGACCCAGAAATTTTTCCAGTACGACCGGTTCCGGAGCCTCCAATATTTCAGACAGCAAATGGATAGTGTCACGCATGCGCTCCACCGTCCGGCCCCAACCGATTTCAAATCCCAAAGTCTGCATGACATGCCTAACATCTGACCACTGTGCATGTGGTTCTTGGTCGGATAGATAGTCATCAGCACGGCGCAGTGCTGTTCTTAGTTCCGGCACGTTGTGTATTCTATCATTTAACATCAGCTGCTGACCGCGAAACTGATGCACTTGCAGGAAATTCAACAACTGTTTATCCCCGCCGCCAATGGAATGAAACAGTTGACTGGAAAGCCGCCGGTTTAAAAATTCGACTCCACGACCAATGGAGCGAGACTCTTTTAATTTAGGAAAATCACGATTAAACGGGCCGAAGTCCAATTCCAAACTCCACCGTTGAGTGGTGTCTTGGCCCGTGACCAAGCGCTCCTTAAATCCTAAGAACTCCGAAACATCGATTTCTTTAAAATCTAGCGTTTCGAGGTGAAAGCGGATGTATATCCAGCGGCCCACACGTTCACGCACCGCAAAATAAATCCAAGGCGCCTCGATAGCGGCCTCTTGGGATTTCACTATCATTTTACGGAACGGCGAACTACAAAGTTTTTCCGCTGTATCATGCTCGCGACAAAAACGTTCAAATTCATCCCATAGATCGGAACGCAACAAAAAGGGCCTTTGTAATGATAGGTAGTGGCGCAACAACAAATAGACTTGTTCTCTATATTCGGAAATGATCTCGGACAATAGTTCAAACATCGGTCACCGTATCTATGTCGTTGTCTTCCTGGTTCTGTTCATTATCTTGCCGTGCTTGTTCATCGCTTTGTTGTGGGTGGGCAGGGGAATCATGTGACGAATTATTCTCTAAAAAATGATAATGATTCATACCCTCCAGAATACCCCACGCATATGCGCCTTCAGCAAAATAGATGTCTGACCGGCCTTGCAACTTGGTCAGCTCTTTACTGTAGTTTGCCACGATCACTCCCAAGTTATTGCCGCGTAGCATTTCTTCATCGTTGCCAGAATCTCCTGCTACGAGTATTTTCCGAGGATCCAGACCCCATTTAATTGTTAGATATTGTATCGCCAAACCTTTGGATGCCCGCACTGGTAATAAATCCAAATAGGCATGATGACTGTAAATTAGCTTGGCGTGCAAATCTCTTTTTCTCAAATGAGCTCTGATTTCCCTCAAACTGGGCATTAACTTCGGATCAACATCATAACTGATTTTAAAACGCCTTTGCTCGCTGTTTTTTTGCAGCTTTAATCCAGGAAAGTTACGCATCGCTTCTCTTAACGCATCCGGTTTCCAGCGGTAGTTTATGTGCTTCGCCCAGTCCGAATCCTCTACCATACGATGGCCATAATAAATTTCACTGCCCACCGCAGTAACCAAAACGTCGGGGACCGGTACGTTCCATTTTTTTAGCACTTCCATCGTACTATCGATACGCCTGCCGGTCACAACCGCCAAGCCGACTTTGTCTTGGGCTTCAGCAATAGCCTGTAAAAGTTGTTCCAAGCCTTTCCTGTCGCCTAATAACGTATCGTCAATATCGCACACTAGAAATTTATCTACTGACAAAAGACGGCTTTTTCTTGAAGCGGAAATATCAGTTACCCGCTTTGGTTTGCCGACCACATTTTTTACCACTGCAACGTATTTATTTACATGACTTTGCCAGGAATAGTGCTTAAAAGCGCCTTGTTGGCTATTTAGTGAATATTTATTCCATAGCGCGGCGTCGCTTAGTATTTTTTCAATGGCGCCGGCCATCTCCTGCGTATTCAATGGATCAATGAGTACGCCATTATTGCAGGTACCTAGTATATCGCGCGGCCCACCGTCATTAGTTGCCACGACTGGCAGACCGCAAGCTGCGGCTTCGATCAACGTTAGCCCGAATGGTTCGGTAAGTGCCGGATTGATAAACACCCCTTTGGATGCGGCCGCCAATCGATATATTTTCGGGACGTCGTCTGATTCGTGATGTTTGGGATACGCTATATGACCATACAAATCGTAACGATCTATTAGTAGCAGCAACTGGGTTAGCACCTCCCGCGCCCCTTTATCCATAGTGCTAATATCCTCTCGATTGCCGGCAACAATGACAAGATTGGCTATTTTTCTCAAAGTAGGATGTTCGCCGTAAGCACGAATCAAAGAGGCGATATTTTTTCGCTCATCGGCACGGGACAATGCCAACATCATAGGCTTATTAGGATCTACCAAGAACCGGTCGATTTGTTGTTTTATTGTTGCGTTCTGTTCTTGTTTTTCCGGTTGGGTGTGAAACCTTGTCAAGTCTACACCCGGCGGAACCACCATCATCCGGCGCGGATGATAATTCTCGTAAATAGCATATTGTTCTTCCACTTCTTGATGAGTGCTGGTAATGACGACATTGGCGTTACCCAGGGTGATTTCTTCCGCTTCTATACGTTGGGCAATATTATATTGGCTCTCTATGGTGGATTCTTTGCTGCCCTTTTCTAATAAACGTTGTTTTTTTACGCGGCCCAAAGAGTGCCCGGTAAATACCAGCGGCACACCAAGCAATTGCACTAATCGCGATCCCACGTAACCGGCATCGGCATAGTGGGCATGCACCAAATCCGGAATCCTCCGTGCTTTGCGTAAATGTTGCAGCACATTATCAACGTAGATATCCAAGTACGGCCACAAAACTTCTTTGCGCAAATATCGCCGGGGCCCACAGGGCAGACGCACTATAGACACATTGGAAGATAGCTTTTCTTCTGGAAGTGAATAGTCGGTATCGACTTTTTTATCAAAAATCTGTCGAGTAAGTAAATCAACGCGTGACACGTCGGGATGGGAGCCTAACGCTTTAGCCAGTTCGACAACGTACTTTATCTGGCCCCCGGTATCAGCATCTCGGCCTAATTCCATGTTATTGCCACGAATAAGCCCGTGTATGCTGATTAGCATGATGTACAAGCCGTTATGCGACGGCTGACTCATAAAATACCCTGTATTCGTCTTTTTATTGAAAACAATCGTTAACTAAGTTTAACCGCTTAATTTAGAATTTTGTGTTGAACTTCGTATTGGATGCTGCGTATAACTCCGGATACTTACTATACCGTTCTGTATCGTAATATGCGGAAAACACAGACAGTCTTTGGACAAATGTTTAGGTTAAGCCCTATAAGCTTTATACCGCAACACTTATAAAGAATAGCATTTTTTCGGCCTTATTTTAAGGAAGTTTTTACGTTGATTATCGCGCATGACATATTCGGCCTTTATCTAACATTATTTTTGCTTCAATAAACGATAGCCGACGCCGGACACCGATTCTAACAACCAACCATTCTCCGGTGTTAGCTCCAACTTTTTACGCAATCGGCTAATGTGAATATCAACCGTACGTGTACTTATTTCGGCATTCCTACCCCACACGTTGGCGAGTAAGTCACTGCGGGTTCGCAATTTATCCATGGTTTGAAATAAATACATGGCAAGCTTAAGTTCTGTAGGAGTAAGTTTGATCTCTTGACCGTGGCGCGTGACTTTGTGTTCAACACCGTCTATTACGAACTCACCAATACGTAGTATTTGCTGTTTTTGTTGTGGTAATGCGGCTCGGCGTTGCAAGCTATCAATCCTCGCCAACAGCTCATTGCGTTCAACCGACTTGGATACGAAATCGTCCGCACCGAGTTTTAAAATACTGGCGACCTCCTCACTGCCATCACGAAAGGTCATAAACAAAATCGGAATTTCCCAGCCGAGGTTTTCCCGCACCCACTGTAAAACTTCATCCCCCTTGATATCTGGCAGTTCCCAGTCCAAAATTAACAAGTTAAACTGTTCACTGGCCACGTTTTCAATAAACGATTTTCCCGTGGCATAGGTTTTACACGCGTGACCGGCACGTTCCAACCAGATTGTCATGAGTTTGGCTTGTCCTGGATCATCTTCCAGAATGGCAATATACATTCGCTACAATGCCCCTTCGTTAATACTTCTCTTAATAATAATTAGAATGAATCTACAGAAACATATCTTTTACCATATTTTTACAAAATTGACACGAAAATACTTTTTTAGCAAGTGTTTATTCACTAAATATTGCTTATGAGCGAAGTTTTTTCGTTGACATTTGGCCAATTAGGTGAAAGGAACAATTATGGTTGACTTGCAAACACCAGGCATGAAAGTGAAAAACACCATGCGTATCATGATGGTGTATGGTAGCAGCGTTTTGATCGCATCGCTTGTTTATTGGTCGATCGGCTATTTGTTATTTGCTAGCGCACCGTTCTAAGCAACTTTTCTTAGCAACGCGTTCGCTCTTTACCCGCCTTCCGCTCTCCATGCGGAACTAGGTTTTATTCTCCCCAACCACCCCCCAACATTACGATCCAAACGTGATGGACTGAAATACTTTCTCACTGTCTTGGTCGTGCAAGAAACGGTGCGCCACAATAGTCGCCGCTGCGGACCAAGTTTGATAGAAATTGGCGCGTCGGCCAATAAGAGTACCGGTTTTGCCGTCATAATATTCCGGCCACTGATCTTTTGGCAGTTTTTGCATCACCATTTCCAATATTTTGTGTCCCAAATGATGATGGCCGGTACGGATTGCCGCACCTACAAAAGCCCACACCAAACACGGCCAATGTCCGCCGTTGTGATATGACCAGGGCACGTTTTTGGGATCACTACCTGTGGTGTATGCCCATTTTTCACCTTTCACCGCAGGAAACACGAGCTTAACCGGCATTGCCCCCACCAATTCGTCCCAACGTTCTAAATACAAATTCATTAATTGCCGCGACTGATCTTCCGTTGCCAGCCCGAACAATATCGATAACAAGTTACCAAAGGCAAAAAACCGGAAATCCATACGGCCTGGGCCTAAATTACCCACAAAATAACCGCTGTCTTCGGGAACCCAACCATCGATCCATTCCGGTATGGTTTCGGGATAGATATTAAACAGATTCACCGCGTCTGTGCCGAACTCTTCACTGCGGTAACGGTGTATTTCGTTGAGCCTTTGCTGATCCAACCAAAAGTATATCCGCACATACGACCGCAAGGTCTGCAAGCGCTTTTTCACATTGATTAACACTTTTTGATTGTCTGGCGTCGGCAATAACAATTCCTGGGCCGTTAATAACATGCCATAAAATAACGCCTGGATCTCCAAGGGATGACCGTATACTCCCATGCGCCGGTCAATCATAAATGACGCATCAGGCACCAACATGGCCGGTGAGGTCTCGAAGCTTTCCTTGAGATATAACTCTAACGTTTGCCGGATGCTGGATTGAAAATCAGGTTGATAAGCCAGCTGAGTATCTTCCGTAGTCACTACATACGCGCGTAATAGCAACATCCACCACATAGCGGAATCCACCGGCGCCACCCGGCCTATAGCCCGGTCACCAAAATCCGCACTGGGCTCTTGTTCGCTTTCACTGTCGCTTGGAACCTGAAAACTGGCGGGCATTAAACCCACTGCCCGCTCGTGACCTTCCATGACTTTTTGCTGACTTTGCATTTTGGCCACTAGTTGCAAAAAGTTTTTTACAATGTCGCTTTTGCCGTCCATTAAAAAAACCAATGCACTAGGCACAAAATCGCGGATAAAACACTCCTTGTAATTGATGGCTTCGACTGAATCACCTAAGGCGGCGGCGGTGCCTACAGCACATCCCTGATAAAATAGCAGGGAGCGATTTAATACATCGTAGGCGGATTCGATGACTTGGTCTGTATTCATGGTATCTGTATCTATATGATGGCAATCAAATAGTCTATTAAAGCAGAATTTATACCCAAAATATCAGATAAGTCTATGTAGGCGAACCAGAAAATCCGGTTCCAAGGCGCATTTCGCATCATGAAAATTAGGAGACGATCGGTTAATTAATATATACTTATACCCCGCTCGAGCTAGTCATGGACGGCTCTTCTGCGCCGGCTAATAAAAAACCTGAGTGGTTATTTGATTAATATCATCTTAAAGAGAGAAATTTACCTTATAATGCGGCACTAAATTTTAGTGACATCCCACTGATTTCGGCCTCTACCTATAACAATTCAAAGCAGGAGGAAAGTTTTTATGACCGGCCAACGTTGTATGCATTTCAAATATTTACCCATGGGAATGCGCGTAACCTATACATCCGCGCTTATAGTATTAGGCATGGGTTATTTGTTTGCGATGATACACGTATTCGCTTCTCACGCCGGCCGCGATGGAAATCCGGCCCTATCTGTGACGGACTTAATCATCGCCTACAGCGGCAGTCAAAGCGACACCCGCTTAGAAGCGGCGCTTAAAGGCCCGATGTCCAAAATGTTGCCGCCTGAAGAAATGAACGAAGTGATTGCCTGGGTACGCCGCGGTGCGGATAAAAAAGAATACGAGTCCGCGGGCATTCAAAATATCATCCAAAAACGCTGCACAAGCTGCCACAGCGGGAAAAATCCGCATATACCCGATCTGAGTACGTTTGCCGGCATAGAACACACGGTGGAGAAAGACACCGGCATGGATATTTTCACCTTGGTACGGGTATCGCACATCCATTTATTTGGCTTGACCTTTATCTTTTTTATTGTGAGCAGCATTTTCTGCCACAGCTATATCCGGCCATTGTGGCTCAAATGCGTCATCATTGCGATTCCGTTTGTAGCGATTATTTGCGATATATTGTCGTGGTATTTAACCAAAATCTATACACCCTTTGCCTGGGTGGTGTTAATCAGCGGGGCATTTATGGGGCTCTCCTTTGGTATTCAATTCTTAACATCCTTATACCAAATGTGGCTGTACAAACCATCTCAATACCTTATTGATAACGAAGGCGCGGTTTCCTAAAATCGCGCCCCATTCAAGAATCTTTAGGCCATGGAGTTGCCGATGTCTTCCGCCAGTTGAAAGGCATTCGCAATGCAATCGTTCATGCCTATGCCCCGATAGGCATTACCGGTGAGATACAATCCGGGATGGACGCTTACACGTTCGTTGATCGCATTGAGTTTAGCACCATGCCCTACTAAATATTGCGGTATAGCTTTTGGCCATTGATACACTTGGGCCATTTCAGGATCGCCCTTAAGTCCCAATATCAATTTTAACTCGGCCAGAACAATGTCTTGCAGTTGATCCGGGCTTAACTCGGCCAGTTCCGGGAACTGCGCGCCCCCAATCATGGTTCTCAATAATACGGTATTTTCGGCGGCGCGGTTTTCGAATATGCTGGAATCCCATAGTGTACCCAATATTCTCCGGTTCTCTTTGTGCGGAATCAAAAATCCAAAACCATCAAGCGTATGTTGCACATTGGACTTTTGATAGCCCAAGCACACGACGCTCACATGAGGATAAGGGATCTCTGCCAATAGACTAGCAATCGCTTGATCAAAGTCACTGAGGAGCTGTTTAGCCACATAGGCGGGAGTGGCTATGACCAGCACGTCAGCTTCATAACTCGTTTGAGAACTGACGATCTGGTAACGACGATTCATTTTCGTGATACCCTGCACCGCTTCACCGGTTCGCAGTCGCTCACCCAATGTAGCGGCAAGCTTGTCTGTTAAGGTCTGTATGCCGTCACGGAACGATGTCAACGTCCCACCGGGCGCTGTGTTCACCTTAGATGCGGCCTCCCGTCCTTGCTCACGTTTGCGTTGCCGGCGGATTTTGACGAGCGCTTTAATTAAGCTACCGTACTCCTGCTCCAACTCTTTGATGCGGGGAAACGCGCTGGTAATGCTCATAGTGCGCGGATCTCCCGCGTAGACACCCGACACCATGGGATCGATAAGCTGCTCCAACGCCTCGTCGCCTAAGCGGCGACGGATAAATTCGGCGACGGTCTCATCGGCAGGCCCCTTGGGCGCGAATAGCTCGCGAGCGATTCTCAGCTTGCCACGCCACGAGAGAATATGGGACTTGAGAAATGCCGGTGGCGAATCCGGAAGAACATTGAGTTTGCCTTTACTATAGAGAAAACGTTTTTTAGCGTTCTCGTTACTTCGTAGAGGCGATAAGCCAAGGCTGGCGCACAACTCTAAGGTCTTGGGTTTATTATCAAGAAAACCACCCGGTCCTTGTTCACATAAAAAGCCGTTTATGCGTTTGCTGCCAATTTTGCCGCCGGGGCGCGACTCCGACTCCAACACAGTTATGTCCAGGTCGGCAAACCGCTCCGATAAGAGATGCGCCAGTGTCAGTCCGGATATACCTGCCCCAACGATAACAACCTTTTTGCCAAGGATCTTCTGTGACAATGATTAGGTCACCGGTTGAAACGCACTGTCTTTCTTTTATCGCGCCGGTCTACTCGCGTACACCTCAGCAAGACTTTCTATGATCGCATCGCTATAGGGCAAACTCATTTTATGCATCGTAGAGCTTTCCCGTTTTCCGTCGCGGTATTCTCGGAGCGCTTTCATCAGATAAGCCCGGCTTTGTCCATCGATCTTAGGGAAAACCACTTTCGATACCGCTTCTTCACTTGGAGTATGGCAGCGATCGCATTGCTCGGCTAATGCCTGGATTGAAATGGGATCTTCCTGGGCGGGTTTGGATTCCTGTACCGCATAAAAGGCAGCGATATTCTGTAAATCCGTATCACTAATGTCCGTTAACACCTTGTGCATATCTTCTTGTTGGCGCACCCGGTCGCGATAGGCTTTAGTGGCTTTTACAATATATTGGGGATCTTGCGAAGCTAATGAAGGCACGGCGGCATCTTTGCTGACGCCATGAGATCCATGACAGCCGCCGCAATTGGCACTTAGCGGTTCACCGGCTGCCGGATCCCCGCTGGAGGGGGCATCGCGTTTTACCGGCGTTTGCGAAGCAAAATACAGCGCCATAGATTCGATATCAACGCGATTCAGCGCACTCACCATGGCCTCTTTTTCCGCCGATGCTATACTGCGTTTGCCGCTTAAATAATCATTCACGGCTGATATAAAATAAACTGGTTGCTGGCCGGCGAGATTGGGAATACCGGCTGTGGTGCTGTTGCCGTCTTCACCGTGACAACTTGCGCAAGCGCTGGCCGTTTCTTTACCTTTTTCATAAGGGGAAACCATCGCAGCTTCGGCTTGTTCGGATTTCACTGGTGGCAAACTGGCGTAGTAGCTAGCGACATTCTGAACATCCTCATCAGTCATACCAGCAGCCATATCTTTGAGCGCCGCATGGGTGCGTTTACCTTCACGATAAGCATTTAAAGACGCCACTAGATAATCGGTATATTGCGCCGCCAAATTCGGAATATTTTCATTGGCGCCTTTGCCATCCAAACCATGACATCCTGCACAGTCCTTCTGTGCGATGGCTTTACCCGCGGAAAGCTCTTCGCCTGCAACAGCAGGCGAAGTTTGTTCGGTGTCTTTTTTTTCGCCACAAGCAACCATAACAATCGTCAACGCCATGATCGCCAACAACGCTTTTAGTGGAATACGTTTCATAAATAACCTCTTGGTTTAACAAAGCAGTTGAGCACTCGATACTTGCTCATCAAATTCAATAGGCCAGGTTCGCGCTGCCATTGTAATCGAACCGCTGTTGCGTACCTAGCCTATTTTAGAATTATGTTTATTGTAGTTTATTCACGCTTAACCGTATAACACATTTTCCCAGAAACCAAACACCACCATGGCTAACAACGCCAATCCGCAGATAATCAGCGTGGCGCCCAGTATCTTGGAGCCGGTGGTCATTGTCTCAGACGGTGCGTCGACCAAGAATTTTTCCAACTCACCGGATTCAACCAAACGCTGATATTCCAGAGTATGCTCGTGCTTATACTCTTCCAAGGACACGGTACCCGTGAACATCGCAATATCTTGCGGAAATTTATCAGGACGAAAATGGCTATTGAAAAAGTGCACCGTAAACAGGAACACCGCCGCCAAAAAGGCCTCTTCCCCGTGAACAATAGTCGCCACGTTGAACACCCATCCCGGCATTATCGAGGCGGTGACTTCCGGGAACCACATCATAAGGCCACTCACGCCGACGATAGTAAGACCCCAGAATGGTGCCCAGTAGTCGAATTTTTCCCAGTACGCCCATTTATCAAACACCGGACGCGGACCTTTGCCGAAGAACCATTTAAACATGGCCGCGGCGTCTCTGAAGTCTTGCCAATTAGGCAACAAGGAACGCGGGCCAAACCATGCCCAGGTCTTACAGTTACGGATGATGCACCAGGCAATCATTAGCAAATGAATCACAAACACGCCGATAAATGTCATTGCGCCGAAACGATGCAATACAGCGGCAACTTCTGGTCCACCAATTATCTTCATGACCGTCGGTGCCCAAAAACTGTCGGCGTAGAGCACTGTCATACCGGTTAATACTAGCACCATAACACCAATCACCAAGGCAAGATGCAAAATACGCCAAGGCCGGGTGAAGCGCATAAAATGCTTACCTTTTTGTTCCGGTTTCTCTTCAGTTGTGCCGTGTAATTCACTGGTTTTCACATGCGGCTGGCCTTTACGTTGTTGACGCTCTTTATACTCCCGATAAAACCACAGAGCTGCGTGGGTCCAGAAGAAAGTAAATACCCCCGCCAACAAGCCAATCATAAATTTTGACGCTATCCACATGCCCGGATATTTCTCATAATCGTGAGTATTGCCATGAGGATGGAAAGTGATAAAGCCTTCAGTGGCGCCTTCATGGCATTTCTGACAAGTCTCGAGGCGATTATTCACATGCATTAAAGAAGCAGGATCATCCACACGTTGTATGCCGTGAGAGCCATGGCAATCAAAACATTTTGCAGTATAGGCATAACCCAGCCGGTTCACTTGGCCATGGTAAGTGCCCATATAGGTTTTGAGATTTTCTCTGTGGCAGGTGCCACATTGTTGGGTAATTTGTAAACGAATGGAATCTTGTTCCGGTGAATCTATATTGTGTGAGGTGTGACAATCACTGCATATCGCCGCATTGATATTCCCATTTTGTGAAACCTCCTTGCCGTGTACAGAAGTTAAATACTCGTCTTTTTGCGCTTCATGGCACTTGCCGCACACTTGTGGTATTTCCAAACGCCGTTCCACACGCTCCATACTTTCTTCGGGGAAAATATAATGCGCGTTATGGCAGTTATAACAAGTGGCGTTGGTTCTGGACTGGTCTTCCATGTTGGGCCGGGCGTGCACTGAACTCATATAACTGTCGATTTGCTTAACAACCACACCCAGGCGCACAAATTCTTCTGTTTTACCCTCTTGTTGGGCCTTATCCCACAATTGGCGGTGGCACTGCACACACCCCACTTTTCGGTCTACGTTTTTACGATGAGGAATTTGAATGATATCTTGATGGCATTCGACACAACCGCGTTTGGCATGCACACTCTTGAGAAATCCGTCTTTGTCCACGTGTAAGTCACGCATGGTTCCATCTGGGCCGGCCGCGGCAAATCCTTGAAAACCGTGGCAACCTAGACACATGGAATTATCCGGTGGTTTTGCCTGAGCGGCATTTGCCTCGGCCTCGACTTCCGCTTCTTCGGTTTCCGCCGCCAGCACCCCATAACCATGCATGCCGACTACGCAAACAAACACCAATAAATACTTCTTCACATTGTGTACGCTCATGGCCTATTTTTCCTTTTTCTTGCTAACTTAGCCATTACCAATGACTTGGTAATAACACCACGGGAAGCAGCAGCATCACGCAAGCTGCTCTTGTTGGAGGCTTTTCTTAAATTCATTGGTATTTTTGTTGTTGTTTTTCCACACCTTTCATCACAGTTAGGTCAATTCAGCGTTTTCCGCTCAGTTGCCACTACAATAATTGCCATCAATGGTATATCAGCATTTGCTTAATTACAGCATTGATGAAATTGCTTCTAACGGGTATTTACCTGCATTTTGATCCACATCAAATCGATACCGGATCTGCTGCCAAAGTTCGTCATTGCAGCCGACAAATCCCTACAGGAGTTTCTTTTTTACAGCCGTATTTTCAATACTGAGAGGATGATGTCATTGACGTAGGTCACTTTGAGCGACGTGACAAGAATTAACGGCCACAAATGCCGCTATGGTTTGGAATGAATGAACGGATCGGAATAAATTTCACCCAGAGACACTCCGGCGAGGAAAACAGCTCGGCTGGTGTCTTTTACCATGGCAGGTTCACCACAAATAAAAGCCCGCCACCCCGACAGTTTTGGATTTTGTTCCAAAGCCACCGCTGTTGCCCGGCCAGGTGTCACCGCGGAATGCGGTTCTCTGGACACACACGGAAGGTAGTGAAAATTGGAATGATTTTGCGTCAATTGGGTGAGTTCATGCTGTAAATAAATACCGCCCATGGTGCTGCTGCCATGGTACAGTTTAATTGTGCCTTTATGGCTATGGTGCAAAGCATCACGCACAATACCGTACAGCGGCGCTAATCCGGAGCCGGTACCGAGCAATAATAAATTTCGTTGGGGATCATCCCCCACATAAAAACAATTGCCTATCGCTTCACTGATGGACACAACATCACCTACTTTAAGCGTGTTATGAACCCAACCGCTGACCTGCCCTTTCGGCACTAAGCGGATGTGAAACTCCAAAAATGGATCTAGTACTGGCACACTGGCCAGAGAGTAACTTCGCCCTACGCCTTCAGGATTATACAGATTCACATATTGACCGGGGTGATACTGAAATCCGCTAGGGCGTTCCAATCGCAACCGGATGATTTCGCTAGTCAACGGATCAATGCTAACGACCGCGGTGGAAACCCGGAAATTCGCTGCATCCGGCAAGATAACTTCCATGTCTTCGGCAGTGCTGCAAGAACACGGCAGGAAGTAATTTTGGCTTATTAATGATGGTTTTAAACCTTTTTGAGACTCTTTTGGCGGTGTCCCATCGACCATGCGCATGAGGCAGGTATGACACACCCCACTGCGGCAAGAATAGGGTATTTCAAGAGCATGCCGTAGGAGACAGTCAAGCGCTGTCTCCCCGGGCTCACAACTGTATTGTTTTCCTTGGAAGGTAATCAAAGGGATTGCGTAGCGATTTTAGCGACCTAGCACATCGTTTCGCGTGCTTTCAGCGATCGCGGCCGCTTTTGCAATTAATTCATCGGGGACGTTGAGCTCTTTTAAAGTAGCACCTAAATGCTCCATAACAGCGTCAAAGTGAGAATCATTCAATCCTTTGGCAACTAAATGGGCGTGGCCTTCACGCATGTCTTTGCCGGTATAGTTGTTCGGTCCACCGAAAGCGAAGGTCAAAAACGCTTTCTGTTTGGCGGCCTGTCTTTCCATATCCACACTTTCAAAAAACTTATTGATTCTGTCATCCGCCAACACTTTGCGATAAAAAATATCCACCGCCGCATTGACCGCCGCTTCACCGCCCAATTGATCATACAAACTTTGTTCGCTCATTTTGACCTCACTTTGAAATATATCTTGAAATTAAACTGCGATACATCTTTAAAATCCGATAAAACAACTCTAATATTGAGTAGAACGAGATAAAATGTATCTGAAATACATTTTATTCATTAACCTCAGAATGTCAATGAGAAATTCAGCAAAATACGTGAGTAGATGGCATGCAATTAACCGTACACACTGACTACGCGTTGCGAGTACTGATTTATCTTAGTATTCGGCCGGAGAACATCGTCACTATTGACGAAATAACCGAATTCTACGAAATTTCACGCAACCACTTGGTTAAGGTAGTTCACAATCTCTCCAGCAAGGGCTTTATCAGTACCAGCCGGGGAAAACATGGTGGAATGCAATTATCCCGCCCTCCTGAAGAAATATCTATCGGTGATGTAGTGCGACAAATTGAAGCCAATTTTGATATTGTTGAGTGTTTTAATCCGGATAGCAAAAAATGCCGTGTAGTACCCATTTGTAATTTAAAATCGGTATTACAGCAAGCCAACGAAAACTTCCTGAAATTTTTAGAACAGTACTCTCTGGCTGACGCTGTCAAGCCGAACTCGCAATTACACCGGCTGTTTATCAACCTAACTTAAGGTTGCGTCTTTGTTTTCTGAAAGAGTAACAAAATGTGAACTCGATCAACAACAGGAGTGCAAAAAATTCCGCTTAGATTGCTGGCACTTATCGAAACGATCAGCAAATCTTTGGAATAACAATGACGTTCACCCGCAAATGGCACTCCTATCTATGCTTAGTCTGCGTGTTGGCCGTCAATGGCTGCGCGCAACAACCATCTGTCACCAGCAGTGATACTGCCCCGCCACCAGCAATCCCCTCCAAAACTGAACCAGCCGAGGCAAAGGAAGTAACTACACCGCCCGTTGTCACTGCAAAAAAACCAGTCGTCCGTAAGCCCAAAAACACCAACAAACAATCCCAACAGAGCAAATCAGCGGCCATAACACCGCAACTCGCCAAGCCAGCGCGGTCAAACTATCCCCCCGTTGCGTTTGATAGCCCGTTCAAGTTGAAATACGGGCAAAAACGCAGTCTGCCTAATTCAGACCTAAACTTTAAAATCTCCAAAGTTAGTGACCACCGTTGCCCTTTAGAAATGCAGTGTGTGCATCCCGGGAACGCTGTGATTACGCTATCGCTCTATCGAAACGAGGAACGTATCGACTCCATTAATATCATGGGAAACAACAGCTCTTACGCCTCGATAACAGACCGTCAATTCGCATATCATATTCAACTCCTGGATCTGCAGCCTTATCCCACTGTGCAATTCATAGAACTGCAACACTATGTGGCTGAGGTAGTCATCACCCAAGCCAAGGCGCAATAAACTTCACAACCGCCTCTTACTACGACACACTAATCGCTTTTTTAGCATATAAAGCAATCGCTTAATGCCAAGCACCGATAATCCCTTACTCGCTTGGCGAAAACTGTGATAGTATTTAACCCTGTTTTGCAGTGAATATTAAGCATAATGAATCTCATTAAGTCGAAAAAATCCCAACAACGGTTCCCAACCACATCCAGTTCCAGCCTCGCCGATAAATCGAGAATGCTTGCGCTGAATCTATCTGACCTGTCACTGGAAGATGTGGCCAAAATCACCCAACATGTGGGTAACGTCCACTCACGGTACAATGAAAAACGCAATTTATTGATTTTGGAATTTACCGACCAGCAAAAGAAAGTGGACTATATGAAACAATTGCCCCAATGGTTGTGGAATTGTGGCGCGGTGTTATGGGAGTGTTCCAATGAACAATTGGAAAATTGGATTTACGAAACATTGTTAAGCTGGTAAGTACTCAGAATCACATTATCATTTTTACGTAGTCGCATTAGTTTACCCTTTCATCAATAACTTAATTTATGAACGCGGCACAACAAACCTTGTTTGACGCCATTGGCGGCTTGGAAACGTTAAAGAAAGTCCATAAAATCTTTTACGACAAAATATACGCTCATTACTGGCTAAAATTGTTTTTCACCGACCACAATCAACAAAGCATCGAAGACCGGCAAACCCTGTTTATGGCTGAAAAAATGGGGGGACCTGTTGAATATTATGGCAAACAGCCCTTGATGGCTCACCGCCAGATGTATATCACTAAAGAGTTGTATGATATTCGCCACGAACTGCTTAAAGAGTCTTTGCAGGAAGCTGGTGTGGTGGAAGACTTAGCCAACCGCTGGTTAAAAATAGATTATGCGTTTATTCGCCAGATCGTTAAACCTTCTATTGAGTCGTTTTATCAAACGACGTTTCGATACGAAAAACGCCTTATCATTCCCAAACCCGCAGTGCAAGATAAAACCTAATCAACTCTCTTCTTCGGCGAATTGGCGTTGAATCTCTTCCACTTCCTGGCGACTGTCAATTAAGGCGTCCACACATTCCGCATCCAAGGTATTTGCCGCCAATTGACGCAGAGTGGCGAACGCTTTGTCATTGGGCCAGGCTTCTTTATAAGGGCGTTTGCTGGCCAAGGCGTCGAATACATCCGCCACAGCAACGATACGGGCTTCCAACGGGATCTCCTCGCCCGTCAGGCCATGAGGATAACCGGAACCATTTACCGCTTCATGATGGTATTGGGCGATATTGCGCAATATTTCGGTGTTATCCAGCGTATGCAGTCCAGCGTCTTCGAGGATGCGGTCAATGATTTCCCGGCCTTTGATCACATGGGTTTTCATGATATCCCGCTCTTTGTCATCCAATGAACCGGGTTTGTGCAGGATACGGTCGGGAATCGCGATTTTACCGATGTCGTGCAGGGGCGAGAATATATAAACATGCTCAATGAATTCGTCGTCCAAATTGTATTTATCGGAGAGTTTTTTAGCGATCAAGCGGGAAAATCGTGACATGCGATTGACATGGTTACCGGTTTCAATGTCGCGGTAATGGGTCATGTCATAGGCCATTTTTACGGTAGCTTGCAAGGTCTGAATACTGCTTTGTTCATTGATGACCACCAATGAAATCAAGTGAGCGTAAATATCAAAAAAATACAATTCACTGGATTTGAAAACGTCTTTTTGCTTGGAATTAATAAAAACAAAGCCTAGCAATGAATCATTTTGTAGTATTGGCAAAGTGTAACTGGAAGCAAAGCCATATGCGGCAATCTTCTTCGCATGAGTGTGCGGTGAGTTAGCGAATAAGGCCAAGTCATTGACTATACGAGGCTTTTTTTGTTGCACCACATCCAGCAAGGAGCGTGAGTCGCTTAATTTTGATTCATAGTGACTCAGCGGTTGTTCGCCACCGGCGGTGCTGTGCACAAAAGTTTTTAATACGTCGGTTTGGGCATCATACAACGCCACGGCGATGCGGTCGACGAAATCAAATTGCATATTCAGTGCACGATGGATAACGTGCAATTTATGATTCAAGGGAATGCTGGTATTCAGCTCTTCAAGAATGTCTAAATGGCTAAAAATTTCATCCGCTCTGGCATTCATAAAGATCTCAACGTCTCCAGTATTATCAGTCTTAGATTTATAGACTTTTCTTATACGTTCATAAAACTATGATTGTTATCTTTAGTATAGTCTAGCCCATGACAGTGTATCGTCCAGTCCTCGGAATTGTTTATGGGTAAATTGTTTTATGCAAAGAGGGTGCCTGCACTTAACGCACAGGCCGAATGGCGGGCAACTATGCCGTTAAGTGACTCGCGGCCGTTTCCACTTTAAAGCCCAAACCTTGTAAAGAACGCACCAACGGCTGACGGTCCTGGGAAAGAATAACTTCATAATTGGAAAATTCTCTACGCACAGGATAGTTTTTTCGTAATGTATCGAAATAGCCGCCACGTTGTTCTGGATCCAGTTTCCTGATAGCGCGTAAAGCGGCGTCATCCTTCATGATATCGTAAGCATTAACAACGCACTGATACATGACGTCGTCATCGTTTTGTGAATGATCAAACTGCATCGCCGTAAACGAATCGGCAAACGGCAGTGTGGGAGTGTTCCAGGACGGCTCGATGTTGAAATATTCGCAAACTGAACGGAAAATCATCTGTGTGCCCCGGACCTTACCATCCAAGCTGTAACCGGCAATGTGCGCAGTAGCAATTGCGGTTTCGTCCAATAGTTCCATATCGATATTCGGCTCCGAGTTCCACACGTCCAGCACCAAGTGCAAATCCGGACGGTTTTTCAAAATGGTGAGTAACGCAGATTCATCCACAACACGCCCTCGGGCAGTGTTGATAAAAATCGCATCGGTTCTCAATTGCTCGAAAAACGCGTTATTGAACATACGGAAAGTCGGATATGCCCCGGCAAACGTTAACGGTACATGGGCGGTAACAATGTCCGCTTGAATCACTTCTTGCCAGCTCACATATTCGCGATCGTCAAACTGTTCTGCGCGTGGCGGGTCGTATACCAGGCAACGCAATCCTAAGGCTTGCAATCGACTCAACAAACTGGAACCCACATTACCGCATCCAACAATTCCCACGGTTTTTTCTACCAAGCGAAATTGGTGCTGGCGTGATAGTGTTAAAATTGCGCTAATGACGTATTCTGCGGCCGAAATGGCGTTACTGCCGGGTGCGCTGGCGAAACCGATCTGTTGTTGGCGCAAATAATCTAAATCAACATGATCCGTACCTATAGTGGCTGTACCCACAAAACTTACCTTGCTTCCCTTCAGCAACTCTTGGTTCACCGGTGTCACCGAACGCACTAATAATATATCGGCATCACGCACTTGATCTGGCGTTAACAGACGGCCGGTAACAGGGATGACCGTTCCGACTTCGCCAAATGCTTCCTCAACAAAAGGAATATTTGCATCAGCTACAATTTTCATTAATGACTACCACGAGTTTAGATTTGAATAAAAAAGTGATGCAAAGTTTATTTACATCAATCAGGGAGTTGAAATGCGGCTTGGGGATTATGTGAGCCACAATATACCACGGTGTGATCTAACGCTAAGACGGTTACCCGCCTTAGCGCATCATCAATACAACTTAGAGTGTCGATTAAATACACTAACAAAAACAATACCGATCACAACCGACGAATTTAACCTGGTCGCGGGTAAAGCTGATACGCTCGCTAGCGCTCTGAGAGCATTGACAATCATTGGAGGCTAGTTCCGGATGGATGATGCCAGTGAGCAGACCGCCCTCTTCCCCATCGATCTCCACCCAAAAACAATCGGCATTGTCGGTGATACGTACAAAACATCCTGCACCTAGGTTCTCTAGTTGTTCCTCAGAGGGAACTGGAAATGATTCACTCATTTTTCTTACCCCGTTTTTTTATATGAGATTAATATTATTACTACAACACTTGCTTTCAAATTACTTTGGAAAATTTTTGCTCCTTGGATGCGCGCAGATATCGGTCGAATACCATACACACGTTTCTAATCAGCAACCTGCCCACTGGCAAAACCTCAATACTGTTGTCGCTCAGATTAAGCAAACCGTCATTTTCCATGGTGTTCAGCTCCTGTAACTCCACGGCGAAATACTCTTTGAAGTTAATGGCAAATTGCTTTTCGACATCGGTGAAGTTCAGCTTAAAATGACAAATTAATTGTGTAATGACCTCACGGCGCAATAAATCATCGCCATTCAACTCTATACCCCGAAACACCGCTAAGTGGCCGGCATCAATGCGCTCATAATAGTCATCCAATGTTTTCACATTTTGCGCATAGGTGTTGCCCACTTTGCCGATGGAGGTGATACCCATAGCCACCAAATCGCAATCAGCATGAGTGGAATAGCCTTGAAAATTGCGATACAGGGTTCCATTGGCTTGTGCGACCGCTAACTCATCATCGGGTTTAGCGAAGTGATCCATGCCAATGAACTCGTAACCGCTTTGGTTGAGTTTCTCCATAGTAGTGCGCAAAATTTCCAACTTTTCAGCCGGTAAGGGTAAATCCGCTTCATTGATACGCCGTTGTGGTTTGAACATAGCCGGCAAATGCGCATAGTTAAATACCGATAAGCGATCGGGAGAAGCGGCGATGATTTTATCTACTGTCTTGGAAAAACTCTCCACGGTCTGAAAAGGTAATCCATAGATCAAGTCCACACTAATGGATTTATATCCCAGCTCTCGCGCGGTATTGAGTACCCAAAAGGTTTTTTCTTCAGATTGGATACGATTTACGGCTTTTTGTACTTTGGGATCAAAATCTTGAACTCCCAGACTCAAACGGTTAAATCGCAACTCCCGCAACAACGCCAAGGTGTCTTCCTGTACTTCGCGCGGATCAATTTCGATGGAATACTCGCCACTATCATCATCCCGCAATGGGAAATGCTCTGCTGTCACACGCATCAATTCCCGCATTTCATCGTGGCTGATGAATGTGGGTGTGCCGCCGCCCCAATGCAGTTGATCCACCGGCCGACTGGCGTCAAACAACTGGGACTGCATGGTAATTTCCTTGTATACCCGCTGTAGATAGGGCGCGGCCCGGGTTCGGTCTTTAGTGGCCACTTTGTTACAACCGCAATAAAAACAGACGGTATCGCAAAACGGAATATGGAAATACAAAGATAACGGAGTCGGATTTTGACTTCGCCTGCTCAGCTCATTGGTTTTTTCCGCCCAGGCTTTGTATTGGTCTTCGCCAAAATCTTCGTGAAACTGTACGGCCGTGGGATACGAGGTATAACGCGGCCCCGACTTGTCGTAAGCGCGAATGAGATTCTCGTCAAAGATTACTTTTTGAACCACTAGATACCCCACTGAAATGTTAAAGAATTGCTGAAATCCATAAAAATAGTATACCAGTAAGGTAAGTGAAGATATTGATACTAATCAACAATCATCTAGCCAAACAGGCAAAGGGATTTTTTACAGTAGACAGGACCGTCACAGAACTACGCTTGTACTTTGGGATTAGATTCGCGAGGTGCTTCGCCACCGGCTAAGCTTCTGAGTTTGGCTAAGTCAATAATTCGTATATGTTTTCTGGCGGCTTCCAACAATCCAACTTCTTGGAAGTGAGTGAATTGGCGGCTAATGGTCTCCACCGCAAGCCCCAGATAATTGCCAATATCGGTACGGGTCATGCTGATATTGAATTCATGCGGTGAATATCCCCGTTGTGCAGAGCGATTCGACAAATTGACTAAAAATGCCGCCAAACGCTCTTCTGCGGACATTTTACCTAGTTGCAGCAACACTTCGTGGTCCGCTAACAACTCTTTACTCATCAAACGGTGCAACTGGTGTTGCAGTCCAGGCAAACTGGCGGACAACTCCTCCAAGCGGTTAAATGGTACTTGGCAAATACTGGTCATCTCCAGGGCTTGTGCGTTACAGCTGTAAATATCCGCACTGACGCCGTCCAGACCGACTATTTCACCGGGTAAATGAAATCCAGTGATCTGCTGTTCGCCGGCTTTAGTCGTTGTGTAAGTTTTAATAGATCCCGAGCGAACCACGTAAATGGAACGGAAAGTATCACCAGCTCGATAGAGGAATTGCTCCCGTTGCAGAGGGCGAGGTCGTTTAATGATTTGATCCAACCGGTGCATTTCTTCCCGGTTGAGTCCTAATGGGAGACACAAGCTTTTCAGGCTGCAATCACCACAAGCAACTTTAATATTAGAAATAGAGATAATTTTGTCCGATGCCATTATAACAATTACTTATCAGTTAAAGATTTTGTTATTACCATCCGTGATATTGGTTTGTTGAGCTTAATCAAAACAAACCGCTATGAATTGCTTTACCCTACCCCCGACTGAAAACGCCAAATGCTTGATTTATCAACTCAGCGTTTCGGTATGACATTCTAATCTTGATTGAGGAATAAGTCATGTCTTTACCGCCAATTGAGTTATGCCCACTTTGTGGTGATTACATCCACAGAGGCCAAATACAAACAGAGTGCGCAAAATTCCATGCCTGCACTATATCTCTTGAGGGGTGTCCATTAAAAAATTACTTCTCCGCTATGTTAGACGACAGTATGCCATACCGCAGCAACACCCCTATCAATCCATTCACTTATAAGTGATTTTATTTAGTTTTTCAATAAGTTAGCGATCTAATCTCCTCAAATGCCCGAGCGCTCTCCATAATTGGCGAATGGGTACGTTTTTCGCATGTTTATAAAAACCGTGACCTGCTCACGTATTATTCTATATGGGAATTCAACAGCTCAGCAATCGCAAGAAATTTGCGCTTTTAATCGCTTTGATGGTAATTATCACCGTCGGAGTGGCCGGCATTACTCTGGCGGTGTTATACAAAACCGCGTACAGAGAACAAAATAAACGCCTAGTGGAAATTGCGCAAACCAAAGCCCGTTATATCGAAGCCATTGCGCAATTCCATCAACGTTCACATTCCGACGATCCCCAGACGGCGTATCTCGCCACGTTAGAGCAAGTCAAACAAGCGCAAGAAAACTTTGTCGGTTTGGGGAATACCGGCGAAATTACCTTGGCGAAAATTGAGAATCAGCAGATTGCCTACACGCTAAGCGACCGCCCCGATAATATTGCCGGGCAGAGCCTGGTCGATCTGAACGCACCTGTGGCAGCCCCTATGAAACGCGCCCTGGCCGGTCAGTCGGGCATTATGGTAGGTAAAGATTATCGCGGTATAAAAGTGTTGGCGGCTTATGAACCGGTTGGCGCATTCGGTTGGGGATTGGTGGCTAAAATCGATTATGCTGAATTGGAAGCGCCATTTATCCGAGCCGGTGTTCATTCCGCTGTTTTCGGATTAGCGGCGATATTGTTGGGCACCTGGATGTTTCGCAGAATCAGTAGTCCTATGATCACTTCCGTTGAGAAAACCGAATCTCAACTAAAGACCATCCTTAACACCGTGGTCGATGGCATCATCACCACCGATATCTCAGGCAAAATTTTATCTTTTAACACCAGCGCGGAAAAAATGTTTGGGTATGCGGCAGAGGACGTAATAGGTAAAAACGTCACTACACTGATGCCCCAACAATTTCGTCAGGCACATGAGGATTTTACCAACAGCGCTGCGAATAAAACCGCAAAACATATTGGCGTTTCCAGGGAAGTCTTTGGTCAACGTCGCAACGGCAGCGTGTTTCCCATAGAAATTGCTCTCAGCAAAGCTAAAATCGGCAACCAGGCAGTATATACCGGCATTGTTCGCGACATTACCGAACGGAAGCAGACCGAAGAAGAACTGAAAAAATACCGCGAAGAACTGGAAGAACAAGTGGCTCAACGTACAAAGGACTTGGCCAAAGCAAACCGCAAATTGGAACAGCTTGCCCGGGAGGATCCTTTGACCGGCATCGCGAACCGCCGTGTATTCGACGAAGCATTAACCCAAGAAATCCGCCGCGCTAAACGCAATAAAAAACCACTCTCTTTGATAATCTGCGATATCGATTATTTTAAAAACTACAATGACACCTATGGGCATCTGGCGGGCGATAAATGCTTGCAGACCGTCGCAAAGACTATCGAAAGCGGCTTTCAACGCGCCGGCGAATTGGTGGCCCGCTACGGCGGCGAGGAATTTGCCATTATATTACCCCTCCTGGAAAAAGCTGCGGCTGTTGAACGGGCGGAAAATCTACGCTTGGCAATATTGAAGCTTAACCTGCCCCATGAGTCCTCGGAAGTGGCCAAACAGCTAACGGTGAGTTTAGGTGTGGCAACCACTAACAGCGATGCCCTATTGAATTTGCCGCAACTGGTCAACGCAGCCGACAATGCCTTATACCAAGCCAAACACCGCGGCCGCAATTGCGTGGCCGGCGACGATCAATCCTTTATCGATCCTATTGCTTCCGGGACAGTTTAGTTCCGTCTCTTTTTTTCACCAAGTACTCTCTCAATAGCCTGCAGCAATTGCAGGAGCACTGCAGTAGTTAAAATAAAAAAACCGCCTTACACTATATGTGATGTTCTGAAACGTTGCTAACAGTGTGCAATCATCTATGGCCTTGACCGATAGTATCAAAAAGAAACTCTTGCAGCTGAACCATCATCTCAAAGGTGACATAAGCCTAGGTGAGTCAGACCGATTACTGTATTCCACTGATGCATCTATTTATCAACGCCAACCGCTGGCCGTGGCAAGACCGGCGGACCGAGAAGATTGCCTGCGCTTATTGCAATTCGCTCAGCAATATCAAATTACGGTAATCCCCCGTGCCGCTGGCACTAGTCTGGCGGGACAAGTAGTGGGTGAAGCAATGATCGTAGACGTATCCCGTTACATGACCAATATTGTGGCGGTGGATAAGGAAAGAAAAACGGCTTTGGTAGAGCCTGGCGTCATTGTGGAAAGCTTGAATCAAACCGTCAAACCCATGGGCCTTAAATTTGCCCCAGACCCATCCACCTTAAACCGCTGCACAATATCCGGAGTCATTGGTAACAATGCCTGGGGCGCACACGCCCCGGTGTATGGATCAACCCGCGATTATGTATTGGAAGCAGAACTGGCAACTATGCACGGAGAACTGCTACAAACACAACCACTCGATGACAACGCCGTTGCCCACAAACTGAGCCTATCCAATCAAGAAGGCGCCATATATCGTTGCGTGCATTCCACCATCACGCAACACCGTGAATGGATCCAAGCCCGCTATCCCAAGCAACAAGAGTTGATTTGCAACGCCGGTTATGCGCTGCATGAACTGGCCGCCATGCGCCCTTGGAACGCGCAAGGAGCGGCGTTTAATCTGTCCGCGTTGTTATGCGGCAGCGAAGGCACGCTAGGCTTAATCACCCGGGCGAAAGTTAAGCTAGTCTCCTTACCGAAACAGTCGGTAGTGATAGGCGTGCATTTTCCTTCTATCGATGATGCCTTGCAATCAGTGATCCCGGCATTGCGTCATGGCGCGTGCGCTGTAGAACTGTTGGATGAGTTCTTATTGAATCTCACACTTCACAATGCCGAACAAACCAAAAACCGGTTTTGGATCCACGGCGAGCCCAAGGCTGTGTTGTTAATCGAGTTTTATGCCGATAGTCAGGATGAAATGAGTGAGCGTGTTCAGCGGCTGACCAAGGATTTCAAGGCGCAGCAATTGGGATACGCACACAGTGTCATTGAATCCCAAAAAGTATCGCATGTGTGGTCCATGCGCCGCGCCGCGCTAGGATTGCTGATGGGCATGCCAGGCCGTAAAAAAGCGGTATCCTTTATTGAAGACAGCGCGGTGCCGGTAAAACACCTGCCAGAGTTTGTTCGCCAAGTGCGCACTATTATGCAACAACATGACACAGACTGCGTTTACTATGGCTCGGTGTCCATGGGATTGATCCACTTGCGGCCGTTGCTGGACTTAAACCAAAGCCAGGACCGGCAGACTTTTAAAACCTTAGCCGATGAAGTCGCTCAGTTGTTAATGCACTATCACGGCACAATGTCCGCCAAACACGGCGATGGCATTGTCCGCAGCGGATATATCGAGCCGTTTTTCGGGAAAGAAATAGTCCAAGCGCTGCAAACCATCAAGTCGTGTTTCGATCCAGACCATTTGTTAAATCCACACAAAATTGTGCAGCCCGGCCCGATTGATAGTAACTTGCGTTATCAGCCCATGGTTTTAAGTGCGGTTTCTACGGGATTCATTTGGTCACCCCAGGATTTGCAGGCGGCAAGCGAACAGTGTAACGGCGCGGGAGCGTGCAGGAAATTGGCCGGCAACGGCACCATGTGCCCCTCGTATATGGCCACACGGGAAGAACTGCACTCCACCCGCGGTCGGGCCAACACCTTACGCCAAGCGCTGCAACAGCATGGAGGATTCACTCGAGAAGCATTAACGGTGATCAATCGCTCATTAGAATATTGTTTGAGTTGCAAAGGCTGCCGCTCCGAATGTCCAGCCAATGTGGACATGGCCAGACTAAAAGCCGAGTGTTTATATCAAACGCATAAACTCAACGGCACCCCGTTGCGCAGCACGGCTCTGTCCCAACTTCCCACTATCAGCCACATCGCCAGCCGGCTACCGGCGCTGAGTATTATTTTCACGCCCATGGCGAGTCGACTGTTAGGGTTCAGCCCGAAACGACGCCTGCCCTCTTTGGCTAACACACGATTCAGCCAATGGTTCAACGTTCACGCAGTACATAGCAATGCCGGGCGTGCCGGCCACATCATATTGTTGAACGATTTGTTTACCGAATATTTTAACAACACGCCGGGGCGCAGCGCCGTTGAATTGCTAGAGCGCTGGGGATTTAAAATCACTTTATCCCCTTGTTTTAGCTCTGCTAGGTTGAGTATCAGCCTAGGTTTGTTGGAACAAGCGCGCCAAAGATTGGCGAGCGCCCTGGATTGGTTGCGAACACAAGTGAATCATAGCACTTATGTCATGGGCTTAGAACCGTCGGAATTGTTGACCTACAGAGACGAAGCGCATGCCTTGCCACTAAGCGATTCCCAACTGGCTTTTCTCAGTGCTCATCAAAAACAATTTGTATTATTCGAAGAATTGGTGAGCAAACTTCGCCAGTCTATTCCCACTGACCTCTTGTTTAAAGCGCAACCGGTACATATTGCACTTCATATCCATTGTCATCAGAAGTCTTTAAGTAATTCCGACGACTGTGTTGACGCGTTGCAAATCAATCCACATACTGAGGTTCAATACATTCCCTCGGGTTGTTGCGGCATGGGGGGATTCTTTGGTTACGAACAACAAAACATGGCAGTATCACAACAAATCGCCGAGTTAGTGCTGTTGCCATTCATCCGTAATCTAGCACCCGATACGAAAGTCGTCGCCACCGGCGCGAGTTGCCGGCATCAGATCCAAGACTTATTAAATGTTAAAGCGCACCATCCGGCGGAGATTCTCTGTCAACAATTAGCCATACGTTAAGCTTTAGACTCAGTTTGGGTAGAGGTTCTAATAACATGCGCCGCTTGGGCGGGTAGAAAATATTGATAGATCGGTGCGCTATGCAAAGGATTATCAGGATCGAATTGCAGGCCATACAACTCGAACAGTTTCTTCGCCATGACTGTTGGCATCTCTTTACGGGATACTATTTCCAATAACTTGGCGTTCTCAATGGTTACCGCCAGCCCACTATCCACACCAGCTATCTGTGCTTTTAAGTTTTCCGGAATTGCGCGGTTTTTCTCCGGTTTGGTGAACACCTGCTGCAATAACCCTCTGGTATACATACCGGTAGGTTCCATAGCCTGCACACCATGGCGGGCCAGAGCCTCGATGATTTCCGACAAAGGTATCGCGCGTTTTATACCGTCTTTTTGACTAATAGCGCTTATACCCAGGTGATGGGCGGTATAGCCGTAAACCCGGTTCCAATGCTGAATGATTTGTTGGTCGTTGCTGCCGTCGGACTGATCGATGAATAACCGCAGGATATAGCCGTTGCTTAAGATTTTATACAACGGATAGGCGTTCCAACCGTCGGGAAACTGATAAAACTCCTCGCCGGACACTTGCGAGGCAACATAGCCATGCTCGGTTTTCAACAGTTGCACCACCCGCTCTGCGTCGTTGCGTGTTTGCGTTCCGCAACGAATAGCTAAATGGTCAAAATGCACATACCAGCCTTGCTCGGCGGCAATTTCCAGTAATTTCAAATCGGCTTTGCTGTATAACAAGGATTCAATACATTTCACCGCAGTATAGGCATCCAGATTTTTCACAAAATCCGCGATACATCGCGCTTGACTATCGCTGATGCTTTGCCTGGCTTTTACAAATAATTCGTTTAAAAACTCCTGGGCGTAACGTGACACTTCCGCCATAGCCCCCGGAAGGCGTTCTTCAAACATAAAATGTTTTTTCACTTCCTTATAGGCTTGCTCCAAGTCGGTTGCGTTGCCCACCGAAATAAAATAATTCCACGCATCCGGTTCCGCTGGTTGCGCAGTAAACGGCGTGAGGTCTAATTGCGCCATTTCACTATTGGGTTTGGCTATTGTAACTTTTTGCTCACTATACTCGGCGAGTGCAACATCCTCTACAGTTAACAGATATTCCGTTAATTGTTTGGCAAATAAGTCATGGGATATGCTCATTGAGGTGACTCTCTTGCATCAATCGTGTTTAGTTGAATTCACTATAAAAAACTTTGCTTAAAAAAACTCTAAAGCCATCTATACTGTAGATTATAGTCGACCCATCAAAATAGTAATTTACTACTACCGAATTATCATCGTTTCTAAAGGAGAACACCTTTGGCCAAACAGACCGTTCTTGTGTTAGGTGCGGGTAAGATCGGTTCTTTGATCACTTGTTTATTATCCGGTTGCAAAGACTATAACGTTTATTTGGCAAACCTCAATTTGGAGGCGGCCGACAAACTGGTTAAAACCCTAAAGCTTACAAAAGTCACCACCTTGGCAGTGGATGCGGAAAACGAAACTCAATTGATCGAAGCTATTAATCGAAGCGGCGCCCACGCTATCATTTCCAGCCTGCCTTTTTATTGCAATCCATTGGTGGCCGATATCGCCGCCCACTTGGGTATCCACTATTTTGATTTAACTGAAGATGTTGAGGTAACCAACCACGTTAAGAAAGTCAGTCAAAATAAATCCAATGTTTTTATGCCGCAGTGCGGCCTGGCACCCGGATTTATCAGTATAGCCGCCCATGCTGTTATGGAACATTTCGATGAAATTCACAGCGTGAAAATGCGCGTGGGCGCTTTGCCGGTCAACCCGAACAATGCCTTAAAATATTCATTGACCTGGTCTACCGACGGTTTGATCAATGAGTACGGTAATCTGTGTTACGGCATAAAAGACAGCGAACTAACCACCTTATTGCCGCTGGAAGGCTACGAAACAATTACTCTCGACGGTGTGTTATACGAAGCGTTCAATACTTCGGGTGGTTTGGGTACTCTGGCAGATACTTATGCCGGTAAAGTACAAAACATGAACTACAAAACCTTGCGTTACCCTGGCCATTGCGAACAAATAAAGCTACTAATGGAGGACTTAAAGCTCAATCATGACCGAGACACCTTAAAGCGCATTCTGGAAAATGCCATCCCTAAAACGCTTCAAGATGTGGTGTTAATTTATGTGGCTGTCAACGGGATAAAAGACGGCGACTTTTTTGAAGAAAACTATGCAAAAAAAGTCTATCCCGCGCAAATCGGCAACAAATTGTGGTCTTCGATACAAGTTACCACCGCGGCGGGGGTGTGCAGCGTGTTTGATATTATTATGCAAGACAGTAGCGCATACCAGGGCTTTGTCACTCAAGAATCCATCGAATTGGACAGCGTCATCAACAATCGATTCGGAAAGTATTTCGCGTAAATAGGAGTGTAGTGTGAGCGTATTAGAGGAACTCAAATTACAAAAGGTTAACTCAGGCACGTTTTCCGCCCGGGAAGGCTGGCACCAGATCAATGAACAACAACTCATAGACAGCTTCAATCCCGCCAGCGGCGAACGGATCGCCCAAGTGGCAGCTTGTTCCGCCAACGACTATCACATCGTTATCCGCTCCAGTATGGAAGTGTATAACCGTTGGCGTACCGTACCCGCCCCCAAACGCGGCGAAGTGGTCCGCCAAATCGGCAATGCCTTACGGCAACACAAAGACGTGTTAGGCAGTCTGGTAGCCATGGAAATGGGTAAAATCAAACAGGAAGGTGATGGCGAAGTACAAGAGATGATAGACATTGCCGATTTGGCCGTCGGCCAATCCCGAATGTTATATGGGAAAACCATGCATTCAGAACGACCCAACCACCGAATGTACGAACAATGGCATCCGTTGGGGGTGGTCGGTGTGATCAGCGCGTTTAATTTTCCGGTGGCCGTGTGGGCTTGGAATGCCTTTATTGCCGCAGTTTGCGGTAACACGGTGGTATGGAAGCCCTCTTCGAAAGTGCCGTTATGCGCGATCGCCGTGCAACATATCTGCAATGGCGTACTTGCAGAAATGGGATATCCCGGTGTGTTCTCGATGTTCCTACCCAAGGACAAAACCACTGCGCAGGCTTTTGTGGAAGACGAACGCATTCGTCTGATGTCTTTCACCGGCTCAAGCAAAGTGGGACACTATGTATCAGAAACCGTCGCTAAACGCATGGGTAAAAGCATCTTGGAATGCAGTGGCAACAACGCCATCATTGTTGATGAAACCGCCAATCTGGACTTGGCCGTGCCCGCAGTGGTATTTGGCGCGGTCGGCACCGCAGGGCAACGCTGCACCACCACCCGGCGGCTGTTCATACATGATAGCGTCTATGAGGATATGGTCACGCGGTTAGTTCATGCTTACGAACAAGTGCGAATTGGCGATCCACTGGATGCCAACACCTTAATGGGGCCGCTAATCGATCAGGCGGCTGTGGACGGTTTCACACTTGCTGTACAACAGGCGCAACAACAAGGGGGACGCATATTAATCGGCGGTACAGTGATTGAGCAAGCGGGCCACTATGTCGAACCCACGATTATCGAAATGCAGCAACAAACGCAAGTAGTAAAAGAAGAAACCTTTGCGCCTATTCTGTATGTATTGCGTTATTCACAGCTGGATGAGGCCATTGCATGGCACAACGATGTGCCGCAAGGCTTATCCTCCGCTATGTTCACTAACCATGTGCAACACGCCGAACAATTCTTATCCGCCATGGGAAGCGATTGCGGTATAGCCAATATCAACATTGGCACATCTGGAGCGGAAATCGGCGGTGCGTTTGGCGGTGAAAAACAAACCGGTGGTGGGCGTGAAGCGGGATCCGACAGCTGGAAAGCGTACATGCGCCGCCAAACCAACACGATTAACTGGGGAAATGAGTTGCCGCTGGCACAGGGTATCAAATTCGATTTGTAACCATTATCGGCCGATGCGGGTAAATTTTCACCACGAAAAACACGATGCGCTTAATAAAACCAAGTCAAGCCAGCTCGGATTAACGTACGGTCATAGTCAGAGCCTTCGAGATTGGAATCATTTTTTGTGAAACCATAGTCAGCAAATAGCTCCATAGCGGGAGTAAGGCGGTAAGCCAGGCCGGCGTTTAGCCGGTAGCGATGGTCTTTGCGATTCACGCTCAAAGAATCTAGAGTCTGACCCGTCGCATTGTCAATGATAGTTTCCGTATCTGGATCGGAATAATAACTGTATCGGTACTGTGCTTCCAAACTCAATGTCATTGATTTTCCCCAGGGTATGTCTGCTGACATCTGCAAACTGTGGCGTAGTGGGGAGTAGCTTTTTGTAATTATTGCGGTTGCAGTATTGGTGCTGTTAGTAAAACTGCCACTGAAATCGTTTCTATCGTTGAATTGCAGTTCATAAGAATATTTAAAGCTGATGTTATTACGGCTATCCATTAACCGTATTCGCAGTTGTTGACGATTACCAGCCAAATAATCGTAACTACCGTCAGGACTGCGGTCTTTGACATCAACATATTTGTACCGCAATTCAATACCGGTTTTCGCGTTAAAATCACGCTGCCCGCGCAAGTCCAGACTCAGCAATTGCTGAAAATCGTCACCGCCAAAGCTCGTGCGATCAATACCGGCTCTGGCGCGAGTATTCCAACGATTGACCACCCCCCGATGCGCCAAAGACAGATGCCATTGTGAATAATCGTAATCGTGCTCTTTTTGTTGTTTCAAAACATCCACATTGGCGTCGAAATATATGCCATTTTCATCACTGCCCCACAACTTGCGGTTGGTAGCGGCGAACATTTCCAAGTGATAATCCTCTATGCCACTGGCTTGGCTAACATCTTCATCAATAAGAGACACATTGTCATCGTAACCACCGTTTAAAGAAACAAACCCACCCCACCCTGCTAACAGTGATTTTTTCTCTAAAGATTCGACACCTAAACGCTGTAACGCGCGCTGACTGAGGTTCTTCAGATTCTCATCGTCAGTGTTAGAGTAGGTTTTTAAAAAGTTGGCTTTAGCACCGGATTCATCACCCAATTTCAGACTGACCAAACCCAGATTATAAAACGCCACAGCAGAATATTCGGGATCATTAGTCAATAGCTCAAAGCTGGCGTTGGCTTTATCGTATTGCGCTAAGTTGTAATAAACCACACCCAAATTGTAATTCAATTCCGGAGAATCCAATCCTGCATCTTTTGCTTGCAAAAGAGCTTTCAAAGCGACTTGATATTGTTTCTGCTGCGCGGCTTGCACAGCGATATCGAGGTATTGATTGGCTGTGTCGGCGAGCACTGTTTTTACGCTAAACAACCCTAAAAAAAACCAAACAATTAAACTCTTTATTCTTAAATTTGTGTATTTATCCATGCAACATGGCTCTTGATACGTCTCTCCCAAACAGGCTTAATCATAGTCGGTTTTATTATCTCAATGCTACTTTTTATTGCCGATTCCGGGAGGGAACGCGGGGGTTTTTTGAAGGCAAAAAAAATCCCCTCCCACAATGGTTACGTGGGAAGGGAGGGAGAAATAAACCTTTGTCGTAGAAATTTAATTTAGAGCGCTATATATGTTTTTGTATTCGGCTCCTTATTGATTGATTTGGCTGCACTGCTTTTCTCGTAGGTTTGGGCTCCACAAAATGTCTGTTTTTTAATGTCTTTCCATTGAGTCTTCTCTGTCTTCTATTGCGTCGTCATGCTCTTCCCTGGCGTCATCATAATCTTCCTTTACTTCGTTATAATCCTCTTTAGCTTCGTCGTAATCGTCTTTAGCGTCCTGGTAGTCTTCCTTCGCTTCGTGATAGTCCTCTTTGGCTTCGTCATAGTCTTCTTTAGCGTGGGAATGTTCTTCCTTCGCTTCGTCACGTTGCTCTTTGTTGTATTCTCCACGCTCTTTATGATCATCGTCTCGTTCGTCAATAGACCCTTTTGAGCGTTCTTTATGATCGCGGTGTTCGTGCATATCAGCATCGCGATGCGAGCCATCTTTGCGGTTTTCGCGTTCGCGCCTGTCTTCGTTGAATCCAGGCAACTCAAGTTTGTGACTCAAATCATCTCTATCTTCCTTGTTTGATTCGATCACGCGTATAGTGACCTCTAAATCATCCATTTCTATGGCCACCGCGCTACTGCCCACAAACATGGTGCACATTGCAACCATCGCCATCAGAAAAGTCTTTCGCATTTACCTACTCCTACCTTACCGCTTTATAGAGGGGTTTGTTACTTTTTACTTATAATAGTTACTATGCAACCGGTGTTGTAATTATCTGGTTTTTCGAAACCGGTTTCTTAACGTCCGCACTGTTTTTAACGTCCAATTTCAGCTCAATGGATTTCATCAAATTGTTGTGACTCACTTGAGCGATAATCTTACCTTGTTGGGCCTTCAAGGCCTTGATCGGCAATGTCAACACATTATCGCCTGCCACCAAATTGGTCTTCCACTCAAGAGTTTGTCGATTTTGATAACCCACCAACTCAAGGTTATCCGATAAACTGATGGTGATGGTTGCCCCTTCTACAGCTTGGGCGGCATGAAAAGCTAGCTTTATGCTGGTGGCTTCATGCAGGGAGATGTTGATCGCATTCTCGTCTAGCTGGTTCTGAGCCACGCTGGGCACTGGGGTTTGGGTCTGTGTTTCCTGTTGGGGGAACAAGCTCAGCACGGCCCATAAGGCCAGGCCAGCGGCTATGGCCGAACCAAAGCCCTTAATAAAACCTTGTCTGTGGGAGTCGTGGTGCGTCGAGTCGGTTTGTTGTGTAGCACGGCGTAAGGCTCGATCAACAAAACCTTCCGAAGGCGGCGGAATCTCAGCGCTTTTAAGGAATTGACGGATTTGCTGCCGGGTTTTCTGTGTTGTCGCCAATGCGTTTGCACAATCGGTGCATTGGTCACAATGCGCTGAGAATAACTCGGCTTGGATTGAGGGTAATTCCCCATCCAAATAGTCATCAATAATAGATTTCGCTTCTCGGCATTTCATCTTTCCACCTTCAATTGCACACTGCCCCTTTTACTTTTGTAACACGACTGAACACAGAAAAAGGTTCCGTTTTAATTAGTGCACTGTATCGTATTAAATGGTGATATCAGAGCCCCGCAAAACGGCCAAGGCACCAATAGTAGGCGCTTTAAGCGAGGCGCAGTCCGCAGGGAATGGCGAGTCCTTTTCAAGAACTGCGACGCGGCATTGGCCGTTTTGCGGGACTCCCGTAGGGCGAGACGATAAGCGGCCATCTGCGTCGTCGCCTTAAGCGCCTACTGTTGGTACGCTCGCTTGAATTAGCTACGGCTAGTCCTGCGCTCGCGCGCCTAGCAGCTAGCCGTTTCTCGTCTCGCTGAGATCACCATTTAATACGATACAGTGCACAGTTTATAATATTTTTTTCAGCTGCTCGCGCGCGCGGTGCAGACGCGATTTTAGCGTTCCTATTGGAATATCAAGCATTTGCTGAAGTTCAGTTAGTTTATACCCTTCCACATCGTGGAGCACTACCAATACCCGTTGATCTTCGTTGAGCTGCAACAATGCTTGCTGGACTTGGTCAATGGCCTCATTATTTAATAATTGTGCCTCTGGCTGTCGCGCCGAATCGTCTGCGGATACTGGAAAAGTCTCGCCGTCTTCGGTGAGCCGCACGGGAGAGCGGTTGTTGTGGCGGGTACGGTCGACAAACTGGCGGTATAGCACCGTCGCCAACCAAGATTGTAAATTGTCGATGCCGCGGAGTTCGTCGATCCGCGGATAAAGCTTCACCAGTAGATCTTGCACCAAGTCCTCAGCATCCTCCCGGGAGCCGCAAAACCGGTACGCCAAGCGATACATTCCTTCCACATATGGCCGCAATAAGGTAACAAACTCATCGTTCGTTTTTGCGGATTTAAACAGTTGAAAAATTGCCATGAGTTGTGTGAAAAAATGTAGTGGACGATAAAATTGGAAAATGAAATGAATTTCTCTGGGGTAGTATATTAGCTTTTTCTAATTAACTAAAGCTGAATGGGCGGTGTCTAAGAATCTGGCCGGTTAGAGAAATAACACTCCATCTTTTCCCAGCACGGTTTCCAAACATTTACTGTCTTTCCATAGGGAGGCGGTCAGTGTCCTGGTGTTGGAAGTGACGGTGACGGTGTATTCTTCGCCGTGGTGCAAAAAAGTGATATAGGCAGTATCGGCTCCGTTGTTGAATCCGCCCGGATGTTCGATGCGCTTTTTCAAGTTTTCCGCGTGACTCATGAATTTGCGTTGCAGCGAACTCATCGATGACATACCCCCTAAAGCACCAGTGCATATTCCTGGAATTGTACACAGTGTAATCGCAATAACCCTGGGGATTGTGCCTCGACTTCCGGGACTGATCAACCCACTGTAACTTAATTCCTTGAATTCAAGAACATTTTATCAGCCTGCCATTGGCTTTGGCGAACACAACTTTTTATAGCCTGCTCCAGCCGGAAGAAATTTAACGGTTTACGGAGAAAAAATTTGGCTCCCAAAGCGTAACCTAATCCTTCTTCGTCGCAGACAGTTAACATGACAACGGGTATCGATGCAGTACTGGGATCCGCCTTTAATGTCTTTAACACCGTCCAGCCGTCCAGATCGGGCATTAACACGTCCAATATTATGGCATCGGGTTGCTGCTGTCTGGCGACAAACAATCCTTCTTGTCCCGATTCAACAGGCAGCGTGTTAAATCCCAGTTTCTTCAGCGCTGTGGAGAGTAAATCCCTGACGTGGTGGTCGTCGTCGATAATTAATATTGTCGATACCCGACTACGGCGTTCGCGCTTGGATTTTTCCAAGCCTGCCAAATCCTTAAAGCGGATGAGTTCCGGATCATCCGGCAATGAATCCATATTGGGAATATCCACTTCAGCCGGTAATTTTATGGAAAACGTAGCCCCTTTGTTAGCTTCACTGGAGATGGTTATGTCACCGCCCATCATCCGGCAATAACGCCGGCTAATGGTAAGCCCCAAACCCGTGCCGCCATATTTTCGCGTGGTCGACGCGTCGGCCTGGGAAAACTCTTTGAAAAGTTTTTTCTGTTGTTCTTCGCTAATACCTATACCGGTATCTTTCACGTCAAAATAGATCCAGTTAAACCCGTCGTCACAGCTCTTACGGATCGTGAGTTTGATTTCGCCATTCTCAGTGAATTTGCAGGCATTGCTTAGCAAATTGAGCAGCGCTTGACGCACTTTTATCGCATCGGCGCGTATCTTCCCAATGTCTTGTTCAATTTCGACAACATAGCGATTGCCGTTTTTACTCACAAGAGGCTCTATAGTGGCATTCACATCACCAACAAGTGCCTGGATACTGATATCCTCGATAAAGAACTCAACTTTGCCGGATTCGATCTTGGAAAGATCGAGAATCTCGCTAATCAAATGCAATAAATGCGTTCCCGATGATTGGATCTTTTTTAAATCATGAACGAAGTCTTGATATCCAAGCTCTTGCGCCTCTTCCGCCAGGATTTCACTATACCCGATAATTGCGTTTAACGGAGTGCGCAGCTCATGACTCATGTTGGCAAGAAATGAGCTTTTGGTGCGGCTCGACTCCAATGCTTGATCACGAGCGATGGCCAATTCATGCGTACGTTCCTTGATACGTTCTTCCAGGGAATCATGGGCTTTGCGTAACTCCAATTCCCTAAAACGCAACTCTTCGACATGTTTTTCGACGCCGCGGGCCATTTGCTCGAACGCCTGGCCGACAATGGCCACTTCGTCATTGCCCGGCAGCTCGACTTTTACTTTCATATTGCCGTCAGCCAATTGTAACGCCGCGCGTTTTAGTTGATCCAATCTCCGGGTCAACAAATAGCCTATAAACACACCGATCACTGCGATTAAAGTCATTCCTATCAGCGCGACACTAATGCCCAAATCCAAAGCATTGCGATTGGCCGCCAATAGTTGCGCATGTGAGAAATTAATGGCGATTTCTCCTAAGACACCGCTGGAATTGGCAATTTTTCGCTGGCGCCAGAAGGTCTCTGGTGTATTATCCAAATTGGGGCGCAAGTTACCTACATCGCTGAAATCGCTACTGACTACGATACGATTTTTACTATCCATGAGGAGGATTTTTTTGACATGCGGATCGTCAATGACTTTCTCGATATACGGTTGCAACTCATCGTATTCAGTCGTGAATAAAGCGGTGCGGCTTAAATCCGCCAGCAATGTGAGTAATACCTGTTCGTTAATGGTCGATTGCCTGCGATTGGCTTCCAGGTTCTGACTCAAGGTCGTACCCAGTACGGCAGCCATCATGACCGCTTCCAATAAAAAGATAATGCCCGCAATACGGTACTTAAGAGACAGACTCGCCATTAATCTTTTATAGTTATTAATTCACTAAGGCCTTGAAGTTACGCACCACGTCGTAATCGTGGTCGTTTACCGGCACAAACGGTTTGAGTTTGCCGCGCTTTAACAGTTGCCGGCCTTCTTCAGTCGCCGACAGCGATTGCAATGCTTGCAGAATTTTATCGCGCTCTGCGGCGGAAATTTTTGGGTGCGCTGCGAACAAGGTATGGGGGATTTTCCGGGTTTCGGCTATTATCTTGAGCTGGGTATCCATTTTATCCATAAAAAAGCGCAACGCCGGCGCCGCCGTGCCGCAGGCATCTACCGCGCCTATGACCACTTGCTGCATACAAGATATGTGGGAGCGGTGATGGCTGATTTGCACATCATCGTTTAAACCTTGTTCTTTCAATGCGGCTTTCAATAACAGACTCACTGCAGCGACGGAGGGGGGCAACGCCACTTTTTTACCTTTTAGACTCGCCAGATCCGTCAACGCGCTGTCTTGTGGCACTACCACGATGGTGGCTAATGCCTCGTCACGGGTGGCGATGGGCACGTAGCCAAAACTATCGGCGATGCGCACATAGTCGAAAGGCTGGACCATGACGATGTCAAACGCTTGCTGATCCAGCTTGTCCATGAATTTTTTGTAACTGGAACTGGAGCGAAAACGCACTTTTTTCCCCAAGGCCTCACTGAACACAGCGGCAATGGGAGCGTAAACTTTCTCCAGTTCGCGAGGAGGCAAATGCGGAAACACACCCAGGGTTAATTCCCGTTCTTGTGGCTGGACTTCGGCCATTGCTATCCCGCCCCCAAACAGTCCAATCAACAAGCAAAATAGCAATCCTCGCAGCCACGGGAAATCACGTGCCGCCATAAAATTTCCTCCATTATTCAATCGCATACCAACAGTGCTGTTGCACCGCTCAGCTTGTTGTACAAAAACATGAATATCTAATTTTGCAAGAGACAGCCCTTTACGTGGACTGGAAGACACAATCCGACACCACTGACGGAGCGGCGTATTGCCCCGGAGTACAACAGACTGTCTTTATATCGGTAGAAAATGTGGTTTCTTTATAGATGCTTAGGGGACATTACCGCGATGGGGAATATTTGGCCGCGACGATGGTTTATTACGGGCAAACGAAGGCTGCACCATTGTCAAAGCGGGGCAGATTTTTGGGAACCAAACGGGAATTTCCCAGTCTCAGGTTGCTGATTGGCAAAAGGAATAATAAAATTCGTGCCTTTCGTAGATTAGAACAACATTATTTTTGTAGCAGTGACCACCATACCGAGTAAAACGCTTAGCCTTTGCCAGAGTTTATAGTGTAGTAGGCAACTCTAGGTCTTTACCCAAATTCCTGCCTACCTAATGATTTGCACTGACGGGCAACGGAAACCACACTCAACCCGGTGACGCTGCTTTACTACAAACTAACAAACAACGAGTAGAGAGAGGTCAGAAAGAGTCTATGGATGCCATGATTGACGTGCAAAACCTACGTAAGACCTTTGGCTCCTTCGTCGCAGTGTCGGATATATCGTTTCAGCTGAACCGCGGTGAAGTATTGGGATTTTTGGGCCCAAATGGCGCTGGAAAATCCACAGCCATGAAAATGATCACTGGCTTTTTAACGCCCTCGGGAGGCAAAGTGTCGGTGAACGGTCACGATGTGACTGACGAACCGCTGAAGGTAAAAGCCGCCATAGGCTATTTACCGGAAGGCGCTCCGGCTTACGGAGATATGACACCGAGATCTTTTTTAGAATTTATTGCGGAAATACGCGGCTTTTCCGGCGATGAAAAACGCAAACGCGTGCAAGAAGCCGCCGCCAAAACCCATTTGGAATCAGTATTCCACAAACCCATAGAAACTTTATCCAAAGGCTTCAAACGCCGCGTCGGTTTGGCGCAAGCTATTTTGCACGATCCGGAGATTCTCGTCTTGGACGAACCCACCGACGGCTTGGACCCCAACCAAAAACATGAAGTGCGCGCCTTATTAAAGGAAATGGCCAAAGACAAAGCCATTCTGATCTCGACGCATATATTAGAGGAAGTGGATGCCGTCTGTTCGCGCGCCATTATTATCTCGCAAGGCAAGATTTTGTTTGACGGCACACCCGGCGAACTGGAAGCCATGGCGCCGGAACGCAATGCCGTGTCATTGACCCTGGAAGGGGCCGACGCCGGCAGCGCCACCAGTAAATTGGAACGACTGGCCACAGTTCAAAGCGTCACCACTTACAAAGAAGGTGACGATGTGCGTTACCACATTATCCCGAAAGAAGGAAAATCCATCGTCAAAGACGTAGCCCACTTGGCCAAAGATGAAAATTGGACCGTGGATGAAATGCACGTCGAACCGGTACGCTTGGATGATGTATTCCGCATGGTCACCCAAGGCGGTGAATCCGCCCAGGAGGTGCGCACATGAATGCGATGATATCTATCTGCAAACGCGAGCTGGGGAACTACTTCGGTACGCCAGTCGCTTATGTATTTATGGTGATTTTCCTGGCCTTAACCGGCGTGTTCACCTTCTACATCGGCGGCTTTTTTGAAAGAGGCCAAGCGGATTTAAGGCCGTTTTTCATCTATCATCCCTGGTTATACCTCTTCCTCATCCCTGCCCTTTCCATGCGGCTATGGGCCGAGGAGCGTAAATCCGGAAGTCTGGAGCTGCTGCTCACCTTCCCCGCGCCGTTGGTCAGCGCGGTGGTGGGCAAATTCCTCGCGGCATGGATATTTACCGCCATCGCTTTGTTCTTCACCTTCCCCATGTGGATCACCGTGAACTACCTGGGCGATCCAGACAATGCGGTCATCTTCGCCAGTTATGTGGGCAGCTTGTTAATGGCGGGCGCTTACCTGGCGGTGGGTTCGGCGATTTCCGCCATTACTAAAAACCAAGTCATCGCCTTCGTCATCGCGGTGGTGGCGTGCTTTATTTTCATTCTGGCGGGTTTCCCGGTTGTGATTAACTTCTTCACCGGCTGGGCGCCGCAAGCGTTGGTCAATGCCATCGCTTCAATGAGCTTCTTAACGCATTTCAACAACATCGAAAAAGGCATTTTTGATTTCCGGGATATTTTTTATTTTGCCTCGTTCATTGCCTTTTGGCTGTTCGTCAATGTTGTTGTCATCGAAATGAAAAAAGCAGATTAAGAGGGAGTTCACCATGAAAAATATAAAACTCATCTCCTTCGGCGGAATTCTATTGGCGGTGGTACTCTTAATCACGATCAACATTTTGATTAATGTGATTTTCAAATCCGCGCGTCTGGATTTAACCGAGGATAACTTATACACCTTATCGCAAGGCACGGAAAACATAGTTAACGGCTTGCAGGAGCCGGTAACACTGCGCTTTTATTTTTCGGAGAAACTCGCCAGCGGTGTCCCGGCCTTGATGAACTACGGCCGGCAAGTGCGGGAACTGCTGGAAGAGTACGTATCGGAATCCAACGGCAACGTGAAATTGATCGTACTGGACCCTGAGCCATTTTCCGAAACCGAAGACCAGGCCGTCGAACACGGTTTGCAAGGCGTGCCCATCGACAACGTGGGCAGCACTGCGTATTTCGGCCTGGTGGGTACCAACTCCACCGACGACAAGGAAGTTATTCCTTTTTTCCAAATGGAAAAAGAGGCTTCTTTGGAATATGACATCACCCGCTTGGTTTACAAACTCAGTAACACCAAAAAGCAAGTGGTTGGTTTGCTTAGCACCTTGCCCATCGAAGGCAGCGGTCCGGCCAATCCTATGCTAGGCATGCAAGGAGACCCCGAATGGATGGTGGTTTCGCAGCTGAAGCAGTTGTTCGACGTCAGAACACTGAGCAAGGAACTGGCGAAAGTACCTGCCGAAGTCGATGTACTCATATTAGTGCATCCCAAAGGCTTAAGTGACAAAACCTTGTTCGCCATCGACCAGTTCGTTTTAAATGGCGGTCGCGCGTTGGTATTTGTCGATCCCCACGCCGAAACCGAACAAGTCCCCCACAATCCGCAGAATCCAATGGCGATGTCGGAAAAAAATTCCGACTTACCGAAACTGTTTGATCAATGGGGTATCGAACTGGCCAAGGGCCAATTGGCAGGTGATATTGAAACCGCCTCCCGGGTGAGCATGTCACAAGGCGGACGTCCGCAAGCCATTGACTACGTACTATGGCTGCAATTACGGGAAAACAATATCGCTCAAAACGATTTTGTTACCGGCGATTTGAATCAAATCACCATGGCCACCCCCGGCTACTTAACCCCCAAAGATGGCGGCACAACCCAATTCACACCCTTGTTTGAAACCGGTGAAAAATCCATGAGTGTTCCGGTTGCGCGGGTACAGTTTCGCCTCGACCCGGTAGGACTACTCAATAGTTACCGTCCGGGCGGCAAGAAACTCACGTTAGCCGCGCGTGTCACTGGCCCCGTGAAAACTGCCTTTCCCGACGGCCACCCCGATGGCGAGCAAGGCGAATGGTTAAAAGAGTCCAAAGAGAACATCAACGTCATCGTGGTAGCGGACGCCGATATGCTGGAAGACCGTTTCTGGGTGAACGTGCAGAACTTTTTTGGCCAACGCATTGCCATCCCCAGAGCCAACAACGGCGCGTTTGTCATTAACTCTATTGAGAACTTAAGCGGCAGTAACGACTTGATCAGCCTGCGCAGCCGCGGCAACTTCTCCCGGCCATTCTTGAAGGTCAAAGAAATTCAACGCGAAGCGGAAAAGAGTTTCCGCGACAAAGAGCAGCAGTTGCAGCAAAAACTGCGCGAAACCGAGCAGAAGATTGCCGAGCTGCAACGCCAAAAAGGCTCGGATCAATCCATGATCCTAAGCCCGGAACAAGCCGAAGAAATTCAAAAATTCCGCGACCAACAGGTGAAGACCCGCAAAGAACTGCGTAGCGTACAACACGAGTTGCAGAAAAATATCGAATCGCTGGGAGGAAAACTCAAATTCCTCAACATCGGCCTGATCCCTATTCTGATTATTCTGTTTGCCATCGGTTTGACGGCCTACCGCCACAAACGCATGGAAAAACTCGCAGATTAAGGAGACGATTCACATGAATAAAAAACACATTAGTATTTTTCTCGCAGTAACGGTGGTCGTGGTGATCGCGGCCGTCGTAGCGGTGAACCAGCAACAAAACACCGTGGTTAACAAACAAGCCGGGGAACTCTTATTCCCTGGCTTGGAAAGCAAAGTGAACGACGTAGCCAAAATCGAGATTGTGAAAGGCGAAGATCGTATTACTTTGCAGCGTACGGACAATAACTGGAAAATCTTGGAAAAAGATAACTACCCCGCGGACTTTGCCAAGGTAAAAGAAGTGGTGATGAAAATTGCCGCTTTTTCCACGTTGGAAGCGAAGACCAAAATCCCGGAGAACTACGGCAAACTCAACGTCGAAGATCCCACTCAAGAAGACGCCAAATCCGTATTGGTCAGCGTAAAAGACGGCAGTGACACCGAACTGGCTGCCGTCATTGTCGGCCGCATGGAAGCCGGCAGCTTCAGTACAGTAGGTCAGGATAAGACCTATGTGCGCAAAGCCAACGACGAACAAGTATGGTTGGTCAAAGGCGGATTGGTCGTCGATGAAGAAGCCAATGATTGGGCGGTTGAGGAAATCTTGAACATCCAATCCTCACGAGTGAAGAAAGTGGAGATCACTCACAATGACGGCAAAAAAGTCATCATTGAAAAAGAAAAACCCGGCGAAGGCGATTTTGTCATTGCCAATTTGCCTAATGATAAAGAAGTCCGCTCGCAATCCGGTTTGATGCAAGTGGCCCGCTCCATGGAAACCTTGCGCATGCTTGATGTGGAAAAAGCCGAAGGCTTCGAATTCCCGGAAGACAAAACCATCACCACGGAATTGCAGACCTTCGACGGATTGGTGATAACCGCCAAAACCGTCAAACAAACCGGAGACTATCTGACTAATATCACGGCTCGTTTTGATGCATCATTAAGACCGGCCGAGGACACCAAAGAAGCTGTTGAAACAGAAGCCTCTAGCACAGAAAGTGAGGAACAAAAGGAAGCCGCCGCACCAGCCGATCCACACGCCCCGAAACCAGCGCCGCTGAAAGAAGCCGCTTTGGTACAACAAGAAGTCACCCAGCTCAATGAACAACTTTCACCGTGGGTGTTCACTCTCAACAAATCCAAAGCTAAAAATCTGGTGGAAGATATGGATGACTTGGTGATGGACAAAGAGAAATAATCTGTAAAGCGTCGTCATCGGTGACAATCACCCATGGCGGCGCACTTCACTCCTCCCTGCCCCTAACAACACGTCGCGCCCTGCAGGCGCCCCACATATAAACTAGCTATGCTGTCAAATTAGTTGAGATGACAGCAATGATACGCTACTAAAAAGCAACGCTATTAAATTATTCCGATAACATTAAGAAATTTATTTAAACATTATCCCTCTATGCCAAATTTAGGCATGATAATGAGATTCAACACCACACGAATCAAATAAAAAGCAAGTTGAATTTCGTTTATACATGGAAACAGCTTTCTAGTGTATTTTAGTTCCACTTTCCTTTCGGTTCGCTTACTTTCTTAAGGATGGTAGTGGCGTTATCCACTAATCGTTGCTGCATTTCATTGGGAGTACTACTTACATTTGAAACTCTGTGGAGTAGTCCAATCGCTGATTGAGCCTGCTCCGCTGAAAAGTTATTAATGCTTGGCGATAATACGCCACTCAGGTTATTTCTAACCTCTTCCCCTTTGCCCAACAAATGATTACTGGAAATTAATAATTCTGCCGCGTCTGCTTTCGATAAATGAAATTCATTCTCAAATATAGAAAGAATTTCACCCTTTTCTTCACTACTCATATCTCCACTGGTTTTCGCAGTGGCTGTAATAAGGAGCGCAGTAACGTCCAGAGGAGAATAGATTTTAAATATCGGATTGGCATCGTAGTGTTTTCGCCACTTTCTTCTTCTATGCCACAAAAATGGATTTAGTCCACCTAAGTCGATACCCATTTCAGCTAGGCGATGTAGTAACCACAGTATTGTCACAACTGTGCCTAGGAATCCCAGGATTATGTGCATTTTGTTATCTCCCGCTTAAACGAACGTTTATGACAAAAAAATTACTGTATATATCGTCCAATTTTCATTGTCTTTAAAGAGTCAAGGAGACATCGCAATCTTGTAAGATATTGAAATCATGATGATTTGATGAAGTTATCAGGAAACTCGATTGGGGGTTGTCACCCATTTACGCCAAAAGTGCCGAATGGACGATAACCCCAACAATTATTACCAACAACTGAAATATTTTCCGACTAGTGAGGGCAGAGTGAGCCTGGATTGCTAACCTCTATTGAACAAGAGGTTATCAGGCCGTGCAGGTGGGGTTCTTCTGTGCCCTGAGTGTGTGAAAACGCTACTCTTAGTATATACTTAAACATCAACTAATTTTCATGGATGAGAGATTCTTTCAACTAGCTTAAATAGTTTTAACTGAATGTTTACTCGACGAATGCCTTAAGACTGTAAAGAATAAACATGATGTTAAATAAATAACTAGAGTTTAGAGTCTCAGAGGAGTAACAAATAAAAAATTCTATTCAATAGCTTGACAAAGCGGTGAACATCGCGCAGCCGCGTCTTGAAAAACTTTTC
>Ga0209536_100000910_pt1 | contig 48688 bp, 42 predicted proteins | sample DeeMarSeWOR28_12_FD_187461 | JGI IMG/M metagenome (GOLD analysis project Ga0209536, IMG submission 187461) | Marine sediment microbial communities from White Oak River estuary, North Carolina - WOR-2-8_12 (SPAdes) (version 2) | ecosystem: Environmental > Aquatic > Marine > Intertidal zone >...
CGACAAGGATGACAAGCTCGTCGTACGCGCCGACGTCCCCGGTATCAAGAAAGAAGACCTCGAGATCACAATCTCGGGCGATCGCCTGATTATCGAGGCGAAGCGGGAATACGAGGAAGAGGAAAAGAAAGAGGAGTGGGTCCGGCACGAGATGGCCTATGGCCGCCTGTACCGGTCAGTACTCCTGCCCTTCGAGGTACTTGGTGACGAAGCCAAGGCCGAACTGAAGGACGGCGTCCTCGAGATCTTCCTGCCGAAGGTCGAGGCAACCACGCCTTTCAAGGTCAAGGTAGCCTGACGCACGGGGATTGTCAGTAAGCTGGGGGCGGCGCGAGCCGCCCCTTTTTGATACGCCCGCTCCTGCGGTATCGGGGTAGTCCCTAATAGCATTTCGGGCGCGCGATATGGTGCTATTGGCTCACCGCCCCGGGGCTCTGTCAAGGGGAACACCATGGCAGCAGACGCAACACAGGATTTTCGCGTCAAGCCGGACCTACTGCGCAGGCTATGCGCCCTGCCCGCCGATTTCAGCCAGGACACAGAGGCGAAGGTGGACGCCCACATCGGCCAGCAGCGCGCGATCGACGCGATTCGCTTCGGCATCGCGATGCGCAAGGAAGGCTACAACATCTTCGTCCTGGGACCGATAGGCAGCAACCGCCACGAACTGGTCAACGACCTGGTCACCGCCGAAGCGAAGGCCAGGGGCGCGCCGCATGACTGGTGCTACGTCAACAATTTCTCGAATCCCGAGCGGCCGCAGTCGTTACGTTTCCCGGCGGGGCAGGGCCGGGAATTCCGTGAGGACATGCGGCATCTCATTGAGGAACTGCAGCTTGCGATCCCGGCAGCATTCGAGGGAGACGATTACCGCAACCAGCTGCGAGCGATAGAGGAAGACACAAAAAGCAAGGTTGAGGAGCAGTGGAAGTCGCTGAATGAACGCGCGGCGGAAGAGGGCATCGGCGTCCTGCAGACGCCCACCGGCTACGTACTCGCGCCCATCATCGATGGCAAGGTCATTGGCGATAAGGAATTCAACAAGTTGCCGGAGGAGAAGCGGAAGCAGATCGAGGCTGCGATCGAACGGCTCAGCGAGGAGTTACAGGCTCGGATCGAGATGATGCCCAAGCTGCGCAAGGAACACCGCGAGCGTGTGAGAGAGCTGGACCAGGAAGTCACTGCGCATGCCGTCAGCATGCAGCTCGCCGACCTGAAGGCGAAATACCGCTCGTTGCCGCGTGTAGCGGCCTACCTAGACGATGTGCAGGAGAACATCATCCATAATGCGCAGGATTTCCAGCCGAGAGAAACGCCGTCGCTGCCGTTTCTCGGCCGGGATTCCGAGCAGCTCTACAGCCAGTACGAAGTGAACCTGGTCGTCGACAATGCGGACGCCGACGCGGCACCCGTGATCTACGAGTCGAATCCGAGCTATCCGAACATCATCGGCCGCGTGGAGCATCGATCGGAGATGGGCGCGCTCGTGACCGATTTCCGTCTGGTGCGCAGTGGAGCCCTGCTGCAGGCGAATGGCGGATACCTGATCCTCGACACTCGCCGCGTATTGAGCCGTCCGTTCGTCTGGGAGGCACTCAAGCAGGCCCTGTTCGCGAAACAGGTGCAGATCGAGACGCCCGCCGAGTCCTACGGCTGGGTGAGCACGACCACGCTGAAACCCGAGCCGATACCGCTGGACGCGCGGATCATCCTCATCGGCGAGCGCTGGTTGTACTACCTGCTGTGCCACTACGACATCGAGTTCAGCAGCCTGTTCAAGGTGGCAGCCGATCTTGACGACGATCTCGAGCGCAGCGACGACAATGTCGAGCAGTACGCGAAGCTGGTTGTGCGGCAGGCAAAGGCAAGGGAGTTATTGCCGTTCAGCGCAGGCGCCATTCAGCGCGTGATCGAGGAACGCGCCCGTTACGCCGAAGACAGCGAGCGGCTGTCGATGCACATGAGTTCGCTCGACGATCTCATCGAGCAGGCGGACTACTGGGCGCGGAATCGCGGTGCCGGCACGGTCGACCCGGAGGACGTTGCAAAGGCAGTGAGCGAGCGCCGCCGCAGGTTCAGCCGCCTGCAGTCCAGGGTCATCGATGCGATCAAGCGCGACACGCTGCTGATCGACACGGCGGGCGAATGCGTCGGCCAGGTCAACGGGCTGTCTGTCACGGACCTCGGCGAGTTCCGGTATGGCCACCCCGTCCGGATTACCGCGACCACGCGTGTCGGAACGGGTGATGTCGTCGATATCGAGCGCGAGGTCGAACTCGGCGGCTCGATACATTCGAAGGGCATGATGATCCTCTCGGCAGCCCTCTCGGCCCGGTATGCCCCGGATCTGCCATTATCGCTGCAAGGCAGTGTCGTATTCGAGCAGTCTTACGGTGGCGTGGAGGGTGACAGCGCTTCGGTGGCTGAGCTCTCGGCCTTACTGTCGTCGCTGTCCAGGCTGCCGATCAGGCAAAGCGTAGCGGTGACGGGGTCGGTAAACCAGCTCGGCCGGGTCCAGGCGGTCGGTGGGGTCAACGAGAAGATCGAGGGCTTCTTCGACGTGTGCAGAGAACGCGGGCTCGACGGGTCGCACGGCGTTATCATCCCGCGCGACAACGTCAAGCACCTGATGCTGCGGGAAGACGTCGTCGATGCCGTCAGGCGCGACGAATTCCGGGTGTTCGCCGTCCGCCACGTCGACGAAGCCATTGCCATCCTGACCGGCGTCGATGCCGGCGAAAGGGACGAGGACGGAAAATTCCCTGAAGGGTCTGTGAACTTCCTGGTGGAGAGCCAGCTCGTCGATTATGCGACCGCGCGCAAGAGCTTTGCGAAGGAGGCAACGAAGAGTGGCGAAGACTGAGATGAAGCTGCGCGTCGTAATCGCCGTAACCGATACTACCCCGGTTGCAAGGCTCTGGGAGGCGGCCCTGGGGCTGCTGCGGGAGTCGCCCGCGGACCTCGTTACCCTGTACGTGGAAGACGATCGCTGGCATCGCATCGCGAGCCTGCCGTTTACGCGGGAAATCTCGAGGTCCGGCGGTGTCCCGGTCGAGTTCACACGGCAACGCGCCGAGCAGGTCAGCAGGGAGCGGGCCGCACGCGTCCAGGAACTGATTCAGAAACTCGCAGCGGAATCCGACCTGCAGCCGGCCTTCGAGGTACTGAGCGAATCGGATGCCGAGCGCCTGCGCGAGTTCATCGGCAGCCACGAGAGCATCCTGGTTGCGCCCTCGTTCATCAGCGCGCGGCCGATCTTCGCGATACTTACGGAAATGAACTGCCGAATCGAACTGGTGGAAGCGGCGGAGGAGGAAGAGCCGCCCGCTTACACGCTTCCCTAGGCCTGCGGTTCGGTTGACGTTACCGTTACCGGTGTTTTCATTATGACCTCGCGATGCGGGAACGGGATCTTGATGTCGTTCTCCTTGAACGCATCCCAGAGTGCGAGCATTACCTTGCCGCGAATGTTAGTGAGGCCCTGTTGCGGGTCGTCGATCCAGAAGCGCAGCAGGAAGTTAATCGATGAGTCCCCGAATTCAGTCATCCAGCAGACGGGACTGCGATAACGCGACTCGACCCGGTCTACAGATGCAGCGGCTGCAATAGCCACTTCGATTACCTGGTGCGGGTCCGAATCGTAGGCCACGCCGAAAGGCACATCGAGGCGCACGTACTTATCCGAGAATGACCAGTTGATGACCTGGGTCGTGATGAAGTCCTCGTTCGGGATCAGGTATTCGCGGCCGTCACGCGTGACGACGGATACGAATCTCGCGCGCAGCTCACGAATCCAGCCGAAGGTTTCGCCGAGCGTAATCGTGTCGCCTGGTTTGATCGACTGGTCGAGCAGGATGATCATCCCCGAAATGAAGTTGGACACGACCTTCTGCAGGCCGAAACCGATGCCGACACCCACCGCGCCGGACAGGACCGTGAGCGCCGTCAAGTCGATACTGAGCGCCTGCATCGCGACCATGACGGCAAGGACCACGAGCGCGATACGAATTATCTTGCCTAGGAGCACCCGCAGGGACGGAGTGAGTTCCTCGACTTTCTGCACCCGACGATCGAAAAAGTCGCCGGCATGGACTGCGATCCACAGCAGGCCGCCGACAAACACCAGCATTTGCAGGACGCTCAGTACCGAGATGCGTATCGCGCCAACGGTGAAACCTATGCCGTCGAGTATTGTGGCAACGTCGTCGACTATTCCGAGAATCGACGCCGCGACGAACACCCAAACGATAACCGTGAATATCCTGCCTACGAAACGGCTGCGAATAGCGTGCGATACCACCGAGATCAACAGCCACGCACCGGCGAGGAGCATGGCGCCATAAATCAGGTAATTCTTCTCGGGCCAGCCCACCGCCGACGTCAGCACATAGGCGATTCCGAGGAGGATGACGAAGAAGAACCACTCCATGCGCCGCAGGAACGCGACGATGATGCGTAACGTGCCGGGCATGCCCTTGATCTTGCGGGCCTGCGCTTCAAGCAGTGGTTCGACGCGGGTCGACAGGAACCACGCCGGGAGAAACAGCACCACGACCAGTCCGACCTGGAACAGCAGTTCCGGGTGACTGACGTATTCGACCGTGATTTGCCAGTACTCGAGGGCCTGTGCCTTCAGTTCTTCGAATTTCAAGTCTCAGGCTCCTGGCGGGTAGATCAATGGTGCGAATGCGGGCCGGGCGACATCAATGCCGAAACTGGCATGAAGAGCGTCAGTATACCGAGCATGACGATCAGTAAACCAGCGCCCAGCCGCGTACGCCGGTCCTGCATCAGCTGCGCCAGGCGCGCCGCGCCAAGCCCGGTGAGCAACATTGCAGGCGTCGTGCCGATGCCAAAGGCCAGCATGATCATGGCCCCATCGACGGCGTGAGCGCTGGCCGCGGCAACCAGCAGCACGCTGTATACGAGTCCGCAAGGCAGCAAACCCCAGAGGAGCCCCAGCCCGAGTGCACGCGGCAGGCTGGTCACCGGCAGCAGCCGTCCTGCCAATGGCGAGATACGCGACCACGCGATGCCGCCCACTTTTTCGAGGAAGGCGAGGGCCCGAATGTTGAAGGCGATCTGCAGGCCGATGAGTATGATGACCACACCGGCAACGAGGCGCACGGGGGCGGCTGCGGTGGGCGTGAGGCTGCCAATGCGACTGCCCAGCATGCCGATCGCGAAACCCAGCACCATGTAGCTCGCCAGCCGGCCGGCGTTGTAGATCAATGCCATCGGCAGCTGCCGTCGAAGGCCGCGGACGCTTGAGTGCATCGCGAACAGGCCCGAGATGCCGCCGCACATGCCCAGGCAGTGTGCACTACCGAGAAGTCCCGCCAGGAACGCAGTCGTGAGTGCCGCGAAGAGGTCCGTCATTCCTTGTTGTCTTCGGGCGGGCGGTCGTCATCGTCCATGATCACCCGGACGGCCGGCGTATCGAGATCGTCGAACTGGCCGCTGCCCACCGCCCAGAAGAAGGCCCAGACGGCACCGGCAAGGAGTATCAGGGCAAGAGGAATAAGCAGGTAAAGAATACTCATCGGATGCGGCTCAGACGCAGGGCATTGAGAACGACGACCAGCGAACTCGCGCTCATGCCGATCGCGGCAAGCCACGGCGGCACGAATCCGGCCGCCGCAAGCGGTACCGCGGAAAGATTGTATACGATCGCCCAGGCCAGGTTCTGCCGGACGATCCGCATGGTGCGCCGGGCCGCGTGCAGCAGCGTGACGATGGGGCCTAATGAGTCGCCGAGCATCAGCACATCCGCGCTCGACTGCGCAAGCGATGCGGCGTGCGACGGTGCGATCGAGACATCCGCACCCGCAAGGACGGGTGCATCGTTGATACCGTCGCCGACCATCACCACGACTTCGCCCTGCTGCTGAAGCGCACTTATTCGCTGCAACTTGTCGTCCGGGCCACAGCGGGAACGTGCGTCGCCGATGCCGAGCGCCGCTGCCGCACGTGCAACGGGTGCTTCGCCGTCGCCGCTTACAAGCGACACCGAATAACCCATTTTTTCTATCTCTTTCAATGTCTTAGCGGAATCGCCGCGCAGCGTGTCGGCGATCGTGAAGGTGGCGACGAGGCGCCCCTCCGTGCCGAGGAATACGTTGGTGCCGTCGTCGTCCTGCGGTGCGGCGTCCGCGCCGGGAACAAAGTCCGCGTTGCCGAGCCTCCAGTGCCGGCCATCGACAATTCCCTCGACGCCCGCGCCGACACGTACCTCGAGGCCGGTGGCCGTTCGCGCGGACTGGTGATGCGTAAATGCGCGCGCGATCGGATGCGTCGATGCGACCTCGAGCGCGGCGGCAATCTGCAGGCATTCATCCTCGGCAAAGTCCGGGCTGTGGGCGACCGTCTGCACGACTTCAGGCATGCCCCGCGTCAGCGTGCCGGTCTTGTCGAACACGATATGCGTGGCCCTGGACAGAGTCTCTATGGCGTTGCCGTTGGTCACCAGCAGGTGCAGGTCGGAGAGGCGGCTGCCCGCGGCGGCAAATGCCGTCGGTGTTGCCAGGGCGAGCGCGCACGGGCATGTGACCACGAGTACCGACAGGGTGATGACGAAAGCCCGGCCCGGGTCGACCAGGTACCAGCCGACCGCCACCGCAGCGGCAATGGCGAGTATGCCTACCACGATGTAGCTGGCGATCCGATCCGCAAGCTGCACGAATGCAGGACGCGCGTAGCGCGCTCTCTCGCTCAACCGTCCGATCGTCCCAAGCGTTGTGTCAGTGCCCGTGACGTCGACGCGCATCTCGACGATGCCGTCGATGTTGACGCTTCCGGCCATTACCGGGTCGCCAATCGACTTTGGCTGCGGCCTGGATTCGCCGGTGAGCATCGACTCGTCGACGCTGGTCCGACCGGCGCTTATCGAACCGTCTGCGGGGAACGACTCGCCGGCGCGGATCACTGCAACGTCTCCGGCAGCGAGTTGTGCCACGGGCACCTGCTGGCGCGACTCGCCGTCGAGCCGCGTCGCGGTATTCGGCAGGAGCGACGCCAGCGCGGCACTGCGGTCGACGGAACGGTGTCGTGCGCGCATCTCGAGATAGCGTGCAACGGTGAGGAAGAAAACGAACATCGTCACCGAGTCGTACCAGACATCGGGACCGTTGGTATACGTCGCGTAGATCGATGCGACGTAGGCGCTGCCGATGGCGATCGATACCGGCACGTCCATGCCCGGGCGACGGGCGCGCAGGCCGCGAATTGCGCCCGCGAAGAACGGTCGGGCGGAATAGAACACGACGGGCGTCGTGACGACGAAGGACACGAGACGCAGGAAGCGCTCCATGTTCGCGTCGATACCCTGGAACTGCCCGGAATAGAGCGCGACAGCGAACATCATGACCTGCATCATGCCGAGCGATGCGACCAGCAGACGCTTGAGGGCTGCGCGCTGCTCGGCGCGTTCCGGCCTTTCGGTCGAATCGGGTGCCAGCGGCTGCGGCTTGTAACCGAGGTCGGCCAGCGTCGCCAGTATGCGGCCGAAGCCGATGGACGATGTGTCCCAGGCGACGCGCAGACGATGCGTGACCGGGTTGATGTCGGCGCTGGCGATGCCCGGTAGCTTGCGCAGGGCAGCGTCTATGAGCCAGCTGCAGGCGGCGCAATACATACCGCCGACATAGACCGTGGCCTCGGCACGAGGGCCATCCAGGTCCGCGAACGCGGCCAGCATGTCCTCGCGGTCGAATACCTGCCACTCGCCTGCATCCTCGGCCGGCCGAACCGCGCCCGGATCCGGCATGTCCCGGGAGTCGTAATAGCGCTCGAGGCCGGCGTCGCGTATCAGCGTGGCGACCGCCTGGCAGCCCGGACAGCATACAGGGTGCTGTTCGCCGCCGATCTCTACCCGGATCTCACAGTTCGCCGGGATCGGCAGCGCGCAGTGAAAACACGTATCAGCCCTGGCCATCGTCCATTGCGCGGGCAGGCGCGAGTTGCAGCGCGGAAGCGCCGGACCAGCTGCCGCTGAGGCGCCAGTTGTCGCCGTCTGCCAGCACGACGTACCAGCGCCCGCCCGGAATCTCTACAAAGTGGCCGGACCATACCGGGTTGCCGTCACTGTCCGGCATCGCCGCCGTCATGGTTATGCGCTGGTCGCGGTTGGCGAATGCCGGGTGCGAGAGCAGCAGTTGCAGTGTCTTGGGCCAGTCGACGCCCGCATCCGCCGTCAGCGTCGCCTTTATGGCGCCGCTATCGAGGTCGAAGGCGAGCGTTGCCCTTATACCGTTCTCGGCTGCGACTCGCTCGGCGGCAAGATGCCGGCTGGCGACGACGTCCATACCGTCTTCGGAGCTCACGACGAGTGAATCCGTCGTGCGGACGGCCAGCGATACTGTGTACAGGCTGGCGATCACCGCCGACGCGGGGAGGGCGATAATGAACCACGGCCAGAACTGCCGGTACCAGGGCTTGGTGTCGAGGTCGGTCATGGGTTTGGATGCTTACGGCGTCGGGCCCAGGAAGCGGCTGTCCTCGATCATCGAGGCAGCAGGATCCTCCACGTCCGTGACGCTGAACGAAATGGTCATGATGCCATAAGCGCTTTCCGCGGGCGCGCGGACACGCACCGGCAGCGAGAGTACTCCGCCGCCCTCCACGGCGATAACATCGGCAACCCCGTCGAGCCTGATGCCGGGAACGCCGTCGACTTCCAGCCGGAAGCTCCGCGCTTCGTTGCGCTGGTTGACGACCTTGAGCGTATAGATGTTCTCGATCCCGCCGTCCGGCAGCTCACGGTAGAGGAAGTTGCGATCGCGTATGACGTCGAGAATGATCGGCGTGCGCGTCGCCATCGATGTAACCAGGCCGGCGATCAGGACGAGCAGCAAGGTCGCATAGACAAAGACGCGTGGCCGCAGGATCCGGGTCTCGCCCTTCTCCATGCTGTGCTCGGTCGAGTACCGCACCAGGCCGCGCGGATAGTTCATCTTGTCCATCACGGAATTGCAGGCGTCGATGCAGGCGGCACAGGCGATGCACTCGTACTGGAGGCCGTCGCGGATATCGATGCCGGTCGGACAGACCTGCACGCACAGTGTGCAGTCGATGCAGTGGCCGAGGCTAAGCTTATCCGGATCGGTGCCGCGCTTGCGGCTGCCGCGCGGCTCGCCGCGTTTCTCATCGTAGGAGATGATCAGCGTGTCCTTGTCGAACATCGCGCTCTGGAAGCGCGCGTACGGGCACATGTACTTGCACACCTGCTCGCGCATGTAGCCGGCATTGCCGTACGTGGCGAAGCCGTAGAACAGTGTCCAGAAGGTCGCCCAGCCGCCCGCGGAGAAGGTCAGGAGTTCAGGCCCCAGTTCGCGGATCGGCACGAAGAAGCCGACGAAGGTAAAACCCGTCCACAGGGAAAACGTCACCCACAGGAACTGTTTGCTGCCCTTGCGACGCAGCTTGTTCCAGCTCCACGGCGCCTTGTCGAGCTTCATGCGCTGCGAACGGGTGCCCTCCGTCCATTGCTCCATCCAGATGAACGCCTCGGTCCACACCGTCTGCGGGCAGGCGAAGCCGCACCACACGCGCCCGAGCAGCGCAGTGAAAAAGAACAGGGAAAGTGCCGCGATGATGAGCAGCACTGCCAGGTAGGGAAAGTCCTGCGGCCACAGGGTGAGGCCCAGCAGGTAGAACTTGCGCGCCGGCAGGTCGAAGAGAACCGCCTGGCGCTCGTCCCAGGTCAGCCACGGGACGACATAGAACAGGCCGAGAAGGGTGATGGTCGCGAGTTTCGACAGGCTGTCCCAGCGCCCCTTCATTTCGCGCGGGTAGATCTTTTCCGCGCTGGCATACATCGGCGCGCCCGGCGCCTTGTTCGTGTCCACGTCAGCCTTCATCCGCGGCGTTTCTTGTCGCGTTTCGGTGCGGTGCGAACCAGCCAGGCCGTGACGGCGCTCGATATGGCCGAGAGCACCCAGAAAAAGAAGAAGCCGGCGGCGTAGCCTGCCTCGCGACCGATGTCGAGGTCCTCGTCGAAAATACCGGTCAGGTCGACCGGGTCGAACAGCGCAAAGAACAGCATCGTGCCGATCGCGGCACTCAGGAACGAGATCCAGACCACAATAGCTATAGCCTGGCTGTTCCGGCTCCACTGCCGGGCGCCGCGGTACTCTTCCTGGATCACGATGCTACCTGCTGTCGCTGTGGTCTACTCCCCGCTGCCGAGGCTGTAGACGTAGGCCGCCAGGATCTTGGTGCGGTTGTCGCCGAGCAATTCTCCGTGCGCCGGCATGACGCCGTTGCGACCATTGACGAGGGTGTAGCGAACGTCCTCGGCGGAGCTGCCGTACAGCCAGCTGTCGTCCGTGAGGTTGGCGGCACCAAGCATCTGGTTGCCTTTGCCATCCATGCCGTGGCAGGCGCTGCACAGGGCCACGAATTTCGACTGCATCGCCGCCGCCGCCTCGTCTGCTTCGACGAGGCCGCTCAAACTGCGTACGTACGTCACCATGTTGTCGATGGCCTCGTCGCCACCGAGCGCCGCGCCGAGCGCCGGCATTACCGCGTTACGGCCCTGTTTCAGTGTGGTAACGATCTGTTGTTCGCTGTTGCCCCAGATCCAGTTGCCGTCCGTGAGGTTCGGGTAGCCGGGTGCACCGCGTGCGTCCGAGCCGTGGCAGGTCGTGCAGTAGCTCGCATAGAGGCTGGCGCCAAGCCGCATGGCGTCGGCGTTCTCCGTCAGGGATTCGAACTCCATCTCCGCATAGCCTGCGTAGATCGGCTCGAAACGCTCGGCAGCCGCCTGTTGCTCGGCCTCGTACTGTTTCTCCTGCGACCAGCCCAGCATGCCGTCGAAATTGCCGAGGCCCGGGAAGGCGATCAGGTAGCCGACAGCCCAGAACACCGTGATGAAATAGAGGTACAGCCACCACTTCGGCGCGGGATTGTTCCACTCCTCGAGGTCGCCGTCCCACTTGTGGCCGGTGAGTTCCTCGTCGCTCTTGCCTTGCGGTCCCTGTTTGGCTGACCAGCCGATCAGCCAGATACACCAGATGATGAATAGGATCGTGCCGGCGGCAACGAACCAGTGCCAGAATGCAGGCATCACGTGTTCTCCCGCGTGTGATTCGCAATATCTTGGGTAATGTAATGGTCGTCTTCGAGCGGCCGACGGGCGATCTCTTCAAACTCGGCCTTGCGATACCGGCGCCACGCGAACACGCTGAACGCCACGAAAGCCAGCATCGTGAACGCCGTGATAATGCCGCGAAAATCGTTGATATCCATCGAGCGGCCTATCGGCGATTGCTGCGATTGATGCCGAGGCCCTGCAGGTATGCAACGAGTGCATCCATCTCGGTCCTGCCGTCAACCTGTGCCGCCGCGCCTTCGATCTGCTCGTCCGTATACGGATCGCCGAGCATTTTCAGCGTGCGCAGCTTCGCGGTTACCAGGTCGGGATCAACCATCTGCTCGTTGAGCCACGGATAACCCGGCATGTTCGACTCGGGTACGAGCGCGCGGGGATCCTCGAGGTGCAGGCGATGCCATGCATCGCTGTAGCGGCCGCCAACGCGTGCCAGGTCCGGGCCCGTCCGGCGGGAGCCGAACTGGAACGGGCGGTCGTACACGGATTCACCCGCGGTCGAGTAAGGGCCATAGCGCTCGGTCTCGCTGCGGAACGGCCGCACCATCTGCGAATGGCAGCCGTAGCAGCCTTCGCGAACGTAAACGTCGCGACCGGCAAGCCGCAGCGGAGAATACGGTTCGATGTTCTCCGCCGGCTCAGTCGTCTCGTCGGAGACCATGAGCGGCAGGAGTTCGACCAGGCCGCCGATGCTCACAGCGAGAACGATGAGCACCATCATCAGGTTTACGCTTTTTTCAATTACCTCATGACGCATGAATCGTCTCTCCTTTACGCCGGGTCGAGGACGGCTACCGGAGCCGGCTTCTGTTCACTGACGGTCTTCCACACGTTGAAGGCCATAATGAGCATGCCGGTGAAGAACACCAGGCCGCCAAGGAGCCTGAACACGAGATAGGGATCTACCGCCTGTAGCGATTCGACGAACGAATACGTCAGCGTGCCGTCGTCGTTGACCGCACGCCACATCAGACCTTCGGTTACGCCCGCAACCCACATCGGCACGATGTAGAGAATCACGCCAATGGTCGAGGTCCAGAAATGAACGTCGATCAGCCTGGTGCTGTACATGCCCTTGCGGTTATAGAGCCGCGGTATGAGGCAGTACAGCGAACCCATGGTCATCATCGCGACCCAGCCGAGAGCACCGGAGTGCACGTGGCCAATCGTCCAGTTGGTGTAATGCGACAGCGCATTCACCGTCTTGATCGACATCATCGGGCCTTCGAAAGTCGACATGCCGTAGAACGACAGCGCGACGATCATGAACTTGAGAACCGGGTCGCTGCGCAACTTATGCCAGGCGCCAGACAGCGTCATGATGCCGTTGATCATGCCGCCCCAGGACGGCGCCAGCAGGATGATCGAGAACACCATGCCCAGCGTCTGGGCCCAGTCGGGCAGCGACGTGTAATGCAGGTGATGCGGTCCTGCCCACATGTAGACGGCGATCAGCGACCAGAAGTGGACCACCGAGAGCCGGTAGGAGTAGATCGGGCGTTCGGCCTGCTTCGGCACGAAGTAGTACATCATGCCGAGGAAGCCGGCCGTCAGGAAGAAGCCGACGGCATTGTGGCCGTACCACCACTGCATCATCGCATCGACCGTGCCGGTATAGATCTGGTAGGACTTCGTCAGGGTGACCGGTACCGCCAGGTTGTTGAAGATGTGCAGGATCGCGACCGTGATGATGAACGCGCCGTAAAACCAGTTGGCCACGTAGATGTGCTTGACGCGGCGCCGGGCGATCGTCATGAAGAAGACGATCGCAAACGCGACCCACACCACGGCGATCAACAGGTCGATCGGCCACTCGAGTTCGGCATATTCCTTGGACTGGGTGATGCCGAGCGGCAGGGTGACTGCGGCAAGCACGATGATGACCTGCCACCCCCAGAACGTGAATGCAGCCAGCTTGTCGAATGCGAGCCGCACGTGGCAGGTGCGCTGTACCACGTAATAAGCCGTCGCGAACAGCGCGGATCCGCCGAACGCGAAGATGACCGCGTTGGTGTGCAGCGGGCGAAGCCGGCTGTAGGTCAGGAACGGCAGGTCGAAATTGAGCTGCGGCCAGATGAGCTGCGCGGCGATGAATACGCCGGCGAGCATGCCGACGACGCCCCAGACGACCGTCATGATCGCAAACTGGCGTACAACCGTATCGTTGTATTGAGCTTTTGTGTCCAACGGACGACCCCTGTAGCTGATTGTTAAGGCACTGGATCCGGGGCTCTTGATCGGCCTGGGACTGCAGAATCGTCCCGGCCATTTTCGATAGTTGCGGCACCCGAAGTGCCCAGTATATCCCCAGAGTCCGTGGGCACGCTATCAACGAGCCCGGGGAGGCCCTATACGTAACTATACGTATGGCATTCGGCCTTGCCGCCAGTGCCAGATTGGTGGCTGCTTTATCCGGGAACCCCCTTTATAATCGAGGCCTTAGCCATATCCATGTGCCCCCCGATGTCCGCCAGCAAACTGCCCGCCGAGGTTGTTAACGAGCTTCTGCACGCCGCCGCCGACGCGGCGATAGTCACCGATGCTGACGGCCGCATCGTGTTCGTTAACCGGGGCGCGGAGTCCCTGTTCGGGTATCCGGCGGAAGAAATTGTCGGCGAACCCGTCGAAACGCTGATGCCCGAAGACCTGCGCAGCCAGCACGAGGAATACCGCAGCCGCTACAAGGCCTCGCCGCGGGCGAGGCCCCTGCTGTCGGGGCTGGACCTCTACGGCCTGCGCAGGGACGGCAGCCGTTTCCGGGCGGAAATCGCGCTGACACCCGTTAACACCAACGCCGGCCTGCTCGTTGCCAGCACGATTCGCGAGGTAAATGCCGGCGACGAGTCCGAGGCGTACTTCCGCACGATGCTCGAGACGGCCCCGGACGCGATGATCATCGTCGACGAGCGCGGCCGGATCGCGATCGTCAACCGCCGCGCCGAGGATATGTTCGGCTACACGCGCGCCGAACTCCTCGGCCACGCGGTCGAGATGCTACTCCCCGAACAGCTGCGGGAGGGTCACCTGCAACATCGCAATGGGTATTCCGTGAACCCGGAGCTGCGGCCGATGGGGCCGGGGCTGGATCTTTTCGGACGCCGCAAGGATGGCAGCGAATTTCCCGTCGAGATCAGCCTGAGCCCGGTGGAGACATCGAGCGGCATGTTCGTATCCAGCGTGATACGGGATGTCACGCAGCGCCGCCGCATGGAGCAGGAGATCATCGCGGCGCGCCAGGCGGCCGAGCGGGCGCAGAAGGCCAATACCGCCTTCCTCGCGGCGGCCAGCCATGACCTGCGCCAGCCTGTACAGGCGCTGAGCCTGCTGAACGGCGCACTGCGCCGGACGGTCAAGGATCAGCGCGCGCAGGAGATGATCGAGAGCCAGGAACATTCGCTTACCGCGATGACCAACCTGCTGAACTCACTCCTGGATATCAGCCGCCTCGACGCCGGCGTCGTGACGCCCGAGATCGAGGAATTCCCGATGCAGCGCGTCATCGATCGCCTGTCGGCGGAGTTCGGCCGCCAGGCCAGCCACAAGGGACTGGAATTCTCCTCGGAACCGTGCGCGGTGACGGTGCGCAGCGACCCTAACCTGCTCAGCGAAATCATCCAGAACCTCGTGTCGAACGCAATCCGTTATACCAATGCCGGACGCGTGCAGATGATCTGCGAATGCTCGGGCGAAATGTGCCGGCTCGAGGTGGTCGATACCGGCATCGGCATCGAAGCCGACCAGCTCGATGCGATATTCCAGGAATTTCACCAGACCAAGACACCGGGTTCGAGCACCGAGGGCTTCGGCCTCGGGCTTGCTATCGTGCGGCGACTTGCGGACCTGCTCGATCACGAAGTCGGCGTCGAATCGGAGCCGGGCAAAGGGTCGATGTTCTACGTTTCGGTACCCATCGTGAGCGCGCCAAATTGCGCGCTGGCGGAGGAGCATGCGAAAACGACGGCCGCCGAGGCGGGCGGCGCCGGCACGGTCGTGCTGATCGAGGACGACGTGAATGTCGCGAACGCCTGGGGGCTGCTGCTGGAAGCCGAGGGTTACCGCGTTGCAACGGCCAAGTCGGCGCCCGAAGCCAATGCAATCATCGAGCACCTCGACGACGTACCCTCGTTGCTCATTTCCGATTTCCACTTGCTCGACGGCTCCACGGGTGTTGAGGCCGTGATGGGAATTCGCGAGCACTACGGCGTGAACATCCCGGCGTTCATCGTCAGCGGCGACACCTCCAAGGTGGTGAAGGAAGCGCGGCCTGTCGACAACTGCACGCTGATGAGCAAGCCGGTGAATACCGGCCGGCTGCTCGCCGCGGCACACGTCGCCACGAAGACGGGTGCCGTGCCGCAGGACTGAGCGCGATACCTTGGCGCCCGTTGTCCTCCTGCAGATCGATGCCTTCGCGGATCGGCCGTACAGCGGCAATCCGGCCGCCGTCTGCCTGCTGGAAGAGGAACGCGACAGTACCTGGATGCAGGCCGTCGCCGCGGAGATGAATCTGTCGGAGACGGCGTTCGTGAGGCCTGCCAGCGACGGCTTCGACCTGCGCTGGTTCACGCCTGCCGTCGAGGTCGATCTTTGCGGTCATGCGACGCTGGCAGCGGCCCACGCCTTGTGGTCGGAAGCGCGGCTCCCCGGGGGCGAGCAGGTCTCGTTTCAAACGCGGAGCGGCACACTGACCGCGACGCGACAGGGAGATCTCATCGAACTCGATTTCCCGGCGACGGGGCCGGGTCCGGCAAGGCTCGCAGCTGGACAGATTGCCGACCTCGGCAACGCGCTGGGTATCAAACCGGAGCACGTCGCCGAGTCAGCCTTCGACCTGCTGGTCGTCGTCAGTTCCGAGGACCTCGTGAGAGGCCTGAAGCCGGACTTCCCGAGGCTGAGAGAACTGCCGTCACGGGGAGTAATCGTAACGAGCATCTCGGATGATCCCCGCTTCGATTTCGTTTCGCGTTTTTTTGCGCCCGGCGTCGGTGTAGACGAGGACCCCGTCACCGGCTCGGCACATTGTTGCCTCGGCCCGTACTGGAGTGAGCGGCTGGGCAAGGCCGAGATGACAGCATTCCAGGTGTCGTCGCGCGGCGGCGTCGTGAATGTGCGCATGGCCGGTGAGCGTGTGTTGCTCGGGGGCAGTGCCGTCACGGTCTTCAGAGGCGAGTTGACCGGCATCGCCGCAGCATAACGTCGAACCCGCAGCCCCGGCCGGACATTTCTCTGCCCGCAGACTCGCATTCTCCTGCCATTGGGCGTACTGTCGTGGCGCGTAAATTTCGCGCTCAAGCAAACCATAGGGATAAAACAATGAAAATCAGTCAATATTTTGCGGGCCTCGTGCTCATCTGTTGCGGCTCTGTCGCATCGGCAGACCTCGAAATCTGGACCGACTACGACGTTAGCGACGGTGTATCGAACGTTACGACGGTCAAGGTCGATTCCAACATGATCGACAAGTACCTGGAGGGACTGAGGAGTTCATGGGTACCCGCCAACGAGGTTTTGAAGGAACAGGGCCGGATCAAGGACTACGGTATCTACGTGAGCGAGCTGCCGAACGGTGGCGATTTCAACGTCATCCTGGTCGTGCGCTTCGAGAGCTCGGCCGACATGCAGCCCAACAAGGAACAGTACGAAGCCTTCATGAAAGCCTGGGGCAAGGAGAACCAGGAGAAGTCGGACAAGATCGTGGTGACCTACCCGGACATCCGCACTATCACGGGTGAGTACCTGTTCCGCGAAGTCACGATGAAGTAAGCACTTTCGTCAAGGGCACGGCCGTACGGAAGCTACAGCGCAGTAGGGGAAGTTACGTATGGTCTTCGGTCGCCGCTCTGGCATCTTAGCTCCGAGGTTATTTACGCCTGCAAGAGTTGTCAGGAACTACGGCGCGAATGCCCGATTTTCTCTCCATGCCCGCTGTGCACCGCATAGCGGGCTTTTTTTTGGGGGTCCGCGCGTCTGGAAGTGCCCCTGGCGCTGATCCTGGTTGCAGGCGCGCTCCTGCAGGCAATTGCAGGCCACAGGAGCGTTTCCCGAAATGCGGCAATCAGGCGGCTTCGTGCGTGTGCTGTTCGACCGGCGTCTGGAACCAGTCCGGCTTGATAATCAGAAGGTCGCACGGCAGATGTTCGAGGGTGCGCTCGGCCGTCGCGCCGATAAACAGGCGTTTCCAGCGATTGCGCGATACGGCTCCCATTACCACGGCTGCTGCCTTCAGCTCTTCTGCCACGATCGGCAGTTCCTCGTGGGTCAGCCCCGCTACGAGATGTGACTTGTCGTCGTCGATGCCATGAAAGGACGTGATCTCGTGGAACCGTTTCTGATGGTCTTCGTGCATCTGCTGCTCGATCTCGTCGAACGGCAGGGAAACCGGTATGTAGGCGTTTGCCGTGGCCGTCGCGACCGCAATTCGCGGGTCGTAGGAATGGAACGCGTGGACCCGCCCGCCGACCTTCTCCGCGATGAATTTGCTCGTCTGCAGTATCTCGTCGTCGAGCGCAGCGGGCTTGTCGTGCTCGTTCATCGGGTCGATCGCGGCGATGAATACCGGTTCATCCAGCAGATCGACAGGTTTGACGAGCCATAGAGGGACGGGGCACGTACGAATCAGGTTCCAGTCGGTGTTCGTCAGCAGTGCACGGGCGACCGCCGAGTGGTGATGCGTGTCCTTGACCACCAGGTCCGCCCCCGACGACACGATGTGGCGCACGATGCCTTCATACAGCGGATGGTCCCAGACCGCCGACGTTGTAACGACGACCCCCCCGGAACGCAGGGGCTCGGCCAGTTCCTCGAGGTGTTTCGAATGACTGGAGATAACTTCGCTGCGGGCTTTCTCCAGCGAGGGAGAATCGAACAGGCGGTCGCCACTCAGGTATTCATTGTAATAGCAGACAAGAAGCTCGAGTTCCGCTCCGCTCTTCTTGGCCAACCAGGCAGCACGATGCATGCCCGGTTGTTCTTTGACTGTCGGGTCGATAACGGACAGGATCTTCGATAGCTCGTGCATTGTCGCACCCTGTTGTTGTCAGGACAGGATAGAATTATTCGTCGTGCCAAGCGTAAGCCCGGTTGATTTCGCCTTCCATAAGTCGTGATCCCTAGCGTGTCTCGGATTTTACCTACGGCTTGATAGGTGGATTTACTGATACGGCTGTCTTCCCAATACCCTTAGATTACAGACAGAGAAATCGGGCCCTGGCAACAGTGCCCTGGGGAGGTTTATGCCGATGCAGGCTCACTCATACGATGCTCTCAGGGAGCAGCTCGAGAAGAAGAAGGAAGAACTGACCGTTCGCCTCGAGCGCATTACCAACAACCTGCGGCGCGGCTATCATCCGGACTCCAAGGAACGGGCGAAGGAACTCGAGGACAGCGAGGTCGTCGATGCCCTGGGAAACGAGGCACGCGCCGAACTGAGGAATATTTCTGCTGCGCTGCAGCGTATGGACGCCGGCGAATACGGGATCTGCGTCGAGTGTGGCACCGAGATAGACCACGGCAGGATCGAGGCTCACCCTTATGCGAATCTGTGCATCGACTGTGCGCGCCTCGCGGAGGAGCGCAAGGCGCGTTATTCCTGATGCATGTGCATCTTGACGAGATCCGCCAGTGATCTCGCCTGCATTTTTTCCATAACGCGTGCGCGGTGAATTTCGACCGTCCGCTGGCTGACACCGAGTTCGTAGGCGATCACCTTGTTGGGCTTGCCCGTGACGACGAGGTCGAACACTTCGCGTTCGCGGTTCGTTAACCGCGCGATTCGCTCTTCGACCTCGGCATGTTGCTGTTGCTCTTCGCGGCGTTCCCGGTCGGTCCGCAATGCTTCGCGGATCCGGTCGAGCAGGTCCTGGTCCCGGAACGGCTTCTGGATGAAGTCGACGGCGCCTTTCTGCATCGCCTCGACCGCCATCGGTACGTCGCCATGCCCGGTGATGAAAATAACCGGCAGGCTGTTGCCGCGTTTCAACAGTTCTTCCTGCAGCTCGAGACCGCCAAGCCCCGGCATGCGGATATCGAGCACCAGGCACCCCGGACGCTCCCCGGTCACCTGCTCGAGAAACTCGTCGCCCGAACCATAGATCTCGTGCCTGAGGTTGACGGAGTCCATCAGGGCCTGCATTGCGAACCGGATCGCCGGGTCATCGTCGACGATAAATACGGTTGCTGCGTGCTCGGATTGCTGGTTCATGCTTCCTGGGAGGTCTGAATACTGAATTTCGGGGTACGAAGTATACCGTCTGGATTTCCTGCCGACCCGATTGGACCAGAATGGGCGCCATTTTGCGAGTTTTTGCGATGCCTCCGAAAGCCGGCGGCCGGCGCCTAGTCAAGCCGTTTCGTGAAGCGCAGCGCGGCCCCTGTCATCGCTACGAGCGCGAACCCGAGGAGATAGCCCACATCCCTGTATAGCTCGCCGATCGAGGCTTCGCGGAGCATGATGCCGCGCGTAAGGCGGATGAAGTGGGTGTTCGGCAGGATCTCGCCCAGCCATTGCGCAACCAGCGGCATGCCTTCGAATGGGAACATGAAGCCGGAGAGCAATATCGATGGCAGCAGTATGAAGACCGTCATCTGCATGGCCTGGAACTGCGTCCGGGCAGCAGTCGATATGAACAGCCCGAGTGCGAGATTCGCCGCGATGAATGCAAAGGCGGCGAGGTACAGGTCGACGACGCTGCCACGCACGGGGACGTCGAATAACAGCCGCCCCACGGCGAGGATGAGGGCGAGCTGCAGCATGCCGATCAGGATGTAGGGGACGACCTTGCCGATCATGAGCTCGGCCGAACTGACGGGCGTATTGATCAGAAGCTCGAGGTTGCCGCGCTCACGCTCCCGGACGATCGCGACGGCGGTGAACAGGATCATGGTCATCGTCAGGATCACGCCCATGAGCCCGGGGACGATATTCACCGGCGTCCGCCGTTCGGGGTTGTAGTAGGGCCGTACTTCGATTACCTGCGGCGCCGCCGAAGCCGTGCCGCCCGCGTCGAAGCCGAAGGGCATGACGCGCAGCTGGTTAGCGACACCCAGGATCGTAGGATCGCTGCCGTCGACCAGCAGGTGCGATGCGGCACGGGTCCGATCGACGATGCGCCGGTCGAAGTCGTGCGGGATATGTATGCCGATCGAGATCGAGCCGTCGCGAAGAAGGGTCTCGAGCTGTCGCGGCGAGTCCACGCTGGCGACGATGTCGACGACCTGGGACTGCGCCATTTCAGCGACGAACTGGCGCGACAGGTGAGTATTCGCCTGGTCGGCGACTGCCGTCTTCAGGTTACGCACGTCCGTATTGATGGCGTAGCCGAACAACAGCATCTGCATGACGGGCAGCCCGACGACCATGCCGAAGGTCAGTCGATCGCGCCGCAGCTGGCGCACTTCCTTGAGGAGTATGGCGAAGATTCGGGACAGGGACTTCAAGCCGCCTGCCTCTGCGGTTCGAGCGTGACGGCAACGAAGACGTCTTCGAGCGTTGCCGATGACAGTCTCGCCTGCGCATCCAGCCCCGCTCCCCGCAATGCGGAGTCCACGGTGCCGGTCGGATCGTTGTGAGTATCCGGTATGAGCACGCGCAACCTCACGCCGAGCTGGGTGACGCTCGCCACCTCCGGGACTTTAGCGATGACGACCTGCGCGTGGTACGGATCGTCCGCGATGACCTCCACGACGTGCATGCCGGTGTTGGCCTTTAGTTCTGACGGCGTACCGTCCGCGACCTTGACGCCGTGGTCGAGGATCGCAAGCCTGTGGCAGCGCTCCGCCTCGTCCATGTAATGGGTCGACACTAGAATCGTCGTGCCGGCCTCGGCCAGGCGAAACAGGGCAGCCCAGAAATCGCGGCGGCTTTGCGGGTCGACCGCGCTGGTCGGTTCGTCCAGCAATAGTAATTCCGGGCGATGCAGGACGGCGCAGGCAAGGGCGAGGCGTTGCTTCTGGCCGCCGCTCATGGTGCCTGCCAGCTGCTTCCGCTGGTCGCGAAGGTTGTAGCGCTCGAGCAGCTCCTCGATACGCTCGCCGCGCTCACGCCGCGGGTAGGAATAGATGTCGGCGATGAACTGCAGGTTCTCGAAGACGGTCATGTCGCCGAACAGCGAGAACTTCTGCGTCATGTATCCGATTCTCGGCTTGAGATGCCGTGCATCGCCGGGCACCTCGGTATCGAGGACCACGGCTTTGCCATCGCTGGGCATCAGCAGGCCGCACAGCATGCGGATCGTCGTCGACTTGCCCGAGCCGTTCGGCCCGAGGAAACCGTAGATTTGTCCGCGCGGCACGTCGAGATCCAGCTGGCTTACCGCCACCAGGTCACCGAAGCGCTTGGTGAGCCCGCGTGCCTCGATCGCGAACTCCCGGTTCATTGCGCACCATCGGGCAGCAGCAGCTCCACCTCCACCGGCACGCCGTCCGGCAGCCGCTCCTGCTGCTCCTCGAAGTCGACCTTGGCGAGGTAAGTCAGGCGGCCACGGTCCCGCTCGGTCAGCGCGAAGTACGGTGTAAACGCCGCGTCGTGTGCAACCCAGCGCACCCTGCCTTCAAGGGATGCCCCCTTGCCGTCGACGGCTATCCGGGCGTGGGTTCCGGGCCGCACGGCGGCGCGCAGGCGCTCCGGGACGTAAATCCTGGCGTAGGGCTGGCTGCCGCCCAGCATGACGGCTACGGGCTGCCCGGCGGGCGGACGTTCGCCGGTCTCGAACAGCCGGCTGTCGAACACGCCGTCGACCGGGGCCAGCAGGCGATGACGCTCGAGGTCCACCGACGCGCCGTCTCTTCTTGCCTCGGCCTGCCGCAAAGACTGTTCCGCCTGCGCGAGCTCCTCGACGGTCGTGCCCGCGAGGAGCTCCTCGAGCTGCGCCTTCCTGAGTTCGAGGCTGGCCGCCGCGGCGTCGAGTTCGGCTTTCGCACGATCGCGGGTCTCCGGGGACGCGAGTTCCTTCTCCAGCAGATCCTTCGCGCGCTGAAACTGCGTGCGCCGGAACTCGATATCGCGTTGGGCTCCGGCCAGGTTGGCGCGTGCCTGGGCGATCTGTTCCTCCCTCGGCCCGCGGACCAGTTCGTCGAGCCTTGCCTGTGCCTGCCCGACGACCGCTTCGGCCTCGCGCAGGCGCGCGGTGGCTCGCGTATCGTCCTGGCGGAGGATGAGCTGTCCGGCCGTAACGGATTCTCCCTCCGCGACGAGAATCTCGAGTATCGGTTCGTTCACTTCCGCGATGAGCTCGATCCGGTCGGAAGCCAGCTCGCCGACAACGATGTTGCGGTCGTTCGAGTCGTCGCATGCGGCAACGGACATTGCGGCCAGGCCGGCGACGATGAGGTTTCGTGGACGCATCCGTTTGCTCCGCTTATGCCCTGATGTAGGCAAGAATCATGTTTACGTGCGTTTCGATCAGCTTGTCCGTGTCGAGCGATCGTTCCGCGAATACGATGCCCCAGACAATCGACATCATGACCGGGGCGACGAAAAGCTGCGGCAGTTCATTGACGGCGGTCTCCCGGAACTCGCCGTTCGCGACACCGCGGTCGACAAGCTGCTTTAGCGCAGCAAGCCCGCGCGATGCGACGTTTTCCCAGTAGTAGTCAACCAGATCGGGGTGCTTTGGAGCCTCGGAGATCATCAGGCGGATAACGACGCTTGCGGGCGAGCCCGGCAGCCGCTGCATGAAAGCGAGCAGGGGGCCGCGGATGAATTCCTCGGGGCTGAGGTCGGAGCTGTCCAGCGTGCGGGTCAGTTCGTCGACGCGCGGCGTGACGACGCTGCGGATAACCGCCTTGAACAGTTCCTCCTTGGTCTTGAAGTAGAGGTACAGGAGACCCTTGCTGACTCCGGCCCGGCGCGCGACTTCCTCTACCTTGGTGGCCGTGAATCCTTTTTCGGCAAATGCAGTAAATGCCGCGTCGGTGATCTCCTGCGGGCGGTCCTGCTTGCGGCGTTGATAACGCGGCGCAACCATGTCGAAGCCTTACTGACTCAAGAGTCAGCAAGTATAATTAATGACCCATGAGTCAGCAAGTCTTTTCGGACGCTGGCCATGGCGATTCCCGCGGCCTGCCCAGTCCGTCATAATGCGGCCCCATGTTCACCTACCTCGACCCCACCGTACGCAAGCGCCTGGTTGCAGAGGGCAAGCTGATCCGCATAAACCGGACAGGGCGCAAGCTCGACCCGGACGAGCAGGGCGGTGGCCAGGCGATCAGCATTCTCGGGCCGATCCCGATGCCGCTCACCCTCGGTGGCCGGCACCTGGAAGTCACCTGGTATGCCTGTGTCCGTAACACGGAGCTGTCGAAGGTCCAGGAACTGGCGGACCAGCTTCGGGCGCAGCACACGCAATCGCTGTTCGCGAACCTCGCTTCGTCGATGGCGGTGAACTGTGTACTCGTCATCGGCGATCCCGACACCTGGACGAACCCGCTGATTCGCGTGCATTCGAGCTGTCTTACCGGGGACGTTTTCGGTTCGGAGCGCTGCGAGTGCGGGCCGCAGCTGCAGCACGCGCTTGCGGCCATTGCCGACGACGAGCAGGGCGGCATGGTGGTTTACATGTCGGGTCACGAAGGCCGCGGCATCGGCCTGTGGGCCAAGGCCGCGACCTACCTGCTGCAGGACGCGGGAGAGAATACCTACCAGGCGAACCGATCGCTGGGCCTGCCGGATGATTCCCGCGATTTCAGCGACGCCGCGACGCTGATCCGTTATTTCCACGGCGCGAAGCCCTTTCGACTGCTGACGAATAATCCAAAGAAGCTAAACGACCTTGCGGCGCTGGGCCTGACGGATGTCACGCCGGTCAAGCACGTCACCGGGGTGACCGCGGCGAATCGCCGCTACCTCGAGGCGAAAAAAGGCTGGGGTCACCGGCTCGACCCGGAAGACCTCGACTGAGTCGCGCGTGGCAGGCGCCTGTTACTGCCGCCAGAGGCGCAGGTTTCCCGGTGCAGCCTCGAAATTCGAACGGAATGGATTGATATCGATACCGCCGCGCCGCTGGTAGCGGGCGTAGACGGTCAGTTTTTTTGCGCCACAGCGCTCGGCGATGTCGAGGAACATTCGTTCGACGCAATTCTCGTGGAAGTCCTGGTGCCTGCGATAGGAGACGATGTAGCGCAGCAATGACGCGCGATCGATCCGGGGTCCCTGGTAGCAGATCAGCACGCTGCCCAGGTCCGGCTGCCCTGTTACGGGACAAAGGCTGCGCAGTGCATCCGAATAGAGATCCTCGCTGACCACTGTTCCTGCGTCGGCGCGCAGCAGGTCCGCATTGACCTCCCAGTCCGTACATTCCACGCTGCCGCGGTCCAGCGACTCTCCGGGGAGGCGCTGCAGGCCGCGGCCCTGGTTCGCGGACAGCAAGGCGACCCGGACAGAGACCACCGCGCCGGCACAGCCCCCGACGTCCGCCGCGATCAGATCGCGCACGGCATCGGGAGATGCGTACTCGGACATCGCGAACGAGCCGAGGTAGAGCTTCATCGATTTCGATTCGACGATGCCCGGCGAATCCGCGGGGATACGCATCTCCGCGGTAGCCGCCTGCGGCTGACCCCGCGCGTCGAGCCAGGTCAGGTCCCAGGCGTTCCAGATATCGACACCTGAAAAAGGAAGGTCCGCGCCGAGGCCGATGCGCTCGCGGTTGCCGGCCCTTTCGATGCGGCACAGCGTCTCCGGCGCGTAGCGTTCGGGATAGCTAGTGGTTATTCCGAGTGGCAATTCAGTCATGGTGGTCGTGTACAATACCGGCCCGTTCCCAGCAAGTGTTTTAATGAGCCCGTCCAATCAAGTAAGCGGCGAAGACCGCGGTTTCATCATCCCTATCGGCGGCGGCGAAGAAAAGCTGCATAACCCGGAAATCCTGGATCGATTCGTCGAAATCTGCGGCGGCAAGAATTGCCGCATCAGCATCATACCGACCGCGAGTGAACTCGAGGATACCGGCCGCAACTACGAAAAGCTGTTTCGCAGGCTCGGCGTCAAACACGCCAGGGTGCTCGCGTTCGAGACGCGCGAGGACTGCCAGTCGAGCAGCGAACTCGACTATATCGACAAGTCGGACGGCGTGTTCATGACCGGCGGTAACCAGCTGCGCCTGTCGACGACTATCGGCGGCACCGAGGTTGCGCAGCGCATTCGTCGGCGCAACGCTGCGGGCATGCACGTGGCCGGCACCTCGGCGGGAGCGGCGTTCATGCCAGAGCACATGATCGCGGGCGGCATCGAGGGCAGCACGCCGCATCCCGACATGGTGACGATGGCGCCCGGGCTGGGGCTGACCAACAAGTTCATCATCGACCAGCATTTCCGGGAACGTGACCGTCTCGGGCGCCTGCTCACGGCGCTGGCCTACAACCCGTTCGCGGTCGGCCTCGGCCTCGACGAGGACACGGCGGCGTTCATACGCCCCGACGAACAGCTCGACGTCGTCGGTAGTGGCGGTATTACGGTCATCGACCCAACTGAACTGAGTTATTCTTCCATGGACCAGGCGCGGCGGGGGGACCCCGTAAGCCTGATCGGTGTAAAGCTGCATATTCTTATCGCGGGCGGGCACTTCGATGCAGTGACACGAGAGGCAAGTGCCACGCGCGCCGGATAGCGGCACGACAGGACCAGCTGATTGTCAACAGGCCCTAGAAAATGAAAATTGTCAGCACCAACGTTTACGTTGGCCCGAATATCTGGGCCCATTTCAGGGTCATCCGTCACATCATCGATCTCGGTGAGCTCGAGGCGTGGCCGACCGGCCGTCTCGGTGACGCATTTATCGAGCCGTTGCTCGAGGTGTTGCCGGGCCTGCATGAGCACGGCTGCTCCTATAAAGAGCCGGGCGGATTCGTGCGGCGCCTGCGCGAGGACGAGGGCACATGGCTGGGTCATGTCATGGAGCACGTCGCGATCGAACTGCAAAACGTGGCCGGTTCGCCCGTTACCTACGGCCGCACGCGATCGATCGAGGGCCAGCCCGGCCTGTACAACATGGTGTTCCAGTACAAGGACGAGGCGGTCGGCCGTGAGGCGAGCGCACTGGCGCTGAAACTTCTCCTGAGCCTGTTGCCCGATGAAGTAAAGCCCGACGATGCGCCGCCGCCCGACTGGGAGTTCGCACAGGAGCGCGACAGCTTCATCCGCTACGCCCAGGCGAGGGCGCTCGGGCCCAGCACGGCCTCGCTGGTACGTGCGGCTGAGGACCGGGACATTCCCTGGCTCAGGCTCAATCGCTACAGCCTCGTGCAGTTCGGGCACGGGCGCTACCAGCAGCGCATCCAGGCGACGACGACCGGCAAGACCAGCAACATCGCGGTCGAGCTTGCCGGCGACAAGGAAGAAACCAACGGTATCCTGCGTGACCTGGGACTGCCGGTGCCGGAGCAACGCCTCGTCCGGGGTCCGGGCGACGCGGTGCGTGCGGCAAAAGCCATCGGGTTCCCGGTTGTGCTGAAACCGCTTGCCGGTAATCACGGTCGCGGGGTGTCGATCAATCTCAAGACCGCCGAAGAAGTCGAGGTTGCATTCGAGAAAGCCCGGGAGCACGGGCGCACGGTGATCGTCGAGAGCTATATCGAGGGCTATGACCACCGCCTGCTGGTAATTGACGGCAAGCTCGTCGCTGCCGCCAAGCGCGAACCCGGCCATGTCGTCGGCGACGGCAAGCACACGATCGAAGAGCTGGTAGATATCGTCAACCAGGACCCGCGCCGCGGCGTCGGCCACGAAAAGGTGCTGACGCGCCTCGAGTTCGACCACCAGGCGGAACGGCTCCTGAAAAAGATCGGCTACGACAAGGACACGGTGCCGGCACAGGACGAACTCGTCTACCTGCGCTCCACCGCAAACCTTTCGACGGGTGGTACCGCCATCGACGTGACCGACACGATTCATCCGGACAACCGCGAGATGGCGATTCGTGCGATCAGCGCCATCGGTCTCGATATCGGCGGTGTCGACTTCCTTACCAGGGACATTACGCTCTCGTACCGCGAAGCCGGAGGCGCGATCTGCGAGGTCAACGCCGGCCCGGGTTTTCGCATGCACGTTGCACCGAGCCAGGGTACGCCACGTGACGTCGGCGGGGCTGTCGTCGACATGCTGTTTCCGCCCGGCGCACCCAGCCGCGTACCGGTCGCCGCGGTTACGGGCACCAACGGCAAGACGACCACATCGCGGATGCTCGCCCACATTCTGAAACTCTCGGGATTTACGGTCGGGCTTACCTCGACCGATGGCGTCTATATCGACGGCAAGCTCAGCGTGCCGGGCGACATGACCGGCCCGAAGTCGGCCCAGATGATCCTGCGGGATCCCTCGGTCGACGCGGCCGTCATGGAGACGGCGCGCGGCGGGATGCTCCGAAGCGGCCTCGGCTTCGAGCGCTGCGACGTTGCCGCGTGCCTGAATGTCTCCGCCGATCATCTCGGCCTGCGCGGCATCGACACCATCGAGCAGCTCGCGGAAGTAAAACGCGTGCCGATCGAGATTGCGACCGACGCTGCCGTCCTCAACGCGGACGACCCCCTTTGCCTGCAGATGGCGGACTACACCGATGCGAAGCGTCTTTCCTACGTGACGATGAATCCGTCGCATGCGCTGGTGAAGCAGCACATCAACGCGGGCGGTCAGGCGTTCGTGCTGGAGCAGGCGATGAACGGCCACATGATCACGATCTACGACGGCGAGACCCATACGCCGCTTCTGTGGACGCACCTGATTCCCGCAACGCTCGAAGGGCGGGCCATGCACAACGTGCAGAACGCGATGTTTGCCGCCGCGCTCGCTTACAACATGGGCGTCGGCCTCGAGGACATCCGCCACGGCCTGCGCACATTCGACACGACCTTCTTCCAGGCGCCCGGCCGCATGAACATCTACGACGAGCATCCGTTCCGGGTAATGCTCGACTATGCGCACAATCCCGCTGCAGTGAGGGCCATTTGCGACGTAGTAGACCGTTTCGACGTGGATGGCCGACGCATCGTGGTGCTCGCAGCGCCCGGCGACCGCCGTGACCAGGATATCCGGGACATCGCCGCCATCGCCGCCGGGCGTTTCGACCATTACATCTGTCGCCGTGACGACAATCCGCGCGGTCGCGGACCGGAAGAAGTACCCGTCATGCTCAAGGACAGGCTGCTGGAGGCCGGCGTGTCGGCGGATGCCATCGAGGTGGTCCCGGACGAGCAGGAGGCGACGCTGCGTGCGCTCGAAATGGCGGCATCCGACGACCTCGTGCTGGTGCTCGGCGACAACGTCAAGCGTACCTGGAAGCAGATCATCTATTTCAATTCGGGTGCTCACAGCGAGGAAGTGAAGCGCAAGGCGCCGGTCACTCTGGAGTTGCCCGAGACCGAGGAATTCAGCTTCGACGCGGATGTCGAGCTGATCAGCGACGAGCGCGGCGTGCGTATCGCCAGGGAAGAAGCGGACTAGGACCGGCTGAAGCCGGGTGGAACGATGCAGTTTCTCGATGCGCGCAGACTGACCGGGCCGAGCCTGCTGTTCGACGGGCACGGCAGCATCCTCGATGTAGCCTGCTCCGCGGAAGAGGCGGAGCAGCTGGCCGCGGCCTGGAGAAGACACGTCGACCGCATGCTGGCCGAGCTCGGCTGGCAGGACGTCGAGTTCGCGACGGCAATGCTCTCGGGCGGCATCAGTCTCGCGTTCACCGCGCCGATCGATGCCCTGTACGCCGCGTCGGCAATCAACGAGTGGGCATGGTCGGCCTGCGACCACGAGTTAAACGGTGCCGATGCCCCCGACTTCGACAGCGCACTCGCGCAGGTACGCGATGCGATCGCGGAAGAAGCGAACCCAGCGCTCGTCGAGCTCGAGGAGCAGGCCGCGGCGCGCGGCGTCACGATGCTCTGGGACGATGACGAGGTTTCGCTCGGGCTCGGCAGGTACTCGGAGACCTGGCCGGTACGCGAGCTGCCGGACCTGCAGTCGCTCGACTGGGACCGTTTCCGCGACGTCCCGACGGCGCTGGTCACCGGTACCAACGGCAAGACAACGACCGTCAGGCTGGCCACCCATATCCTGCGTGCGGCGGGCCGCACGGTGGGCATGAGTTCCACCGACTACATCGCCGTTAACAACCAGGTTGTCGACCGCGATGACTGGTCCGGGCCAGGCGGCGCGCGCAATGTGCTGCGCCACAAGGACGTCGATGCGGCAATCCTGGAAACGGCGCGCGGCGGGCTGTTGCGCCGCGGTCTGGGTGTAAACACGGCAAACGCGGCCGCAATTACCAACATCGGCCGCGATCACCTCGGCGATTTCGGCTCGCGCAGCCTCGATGAACTGATGGACATCAAGTGGATCGTGAGCCGCGCTGTACGCGAAGACGGCACGCTGATCCTGAATGCCGATGACCCGAGGCTCGTCAGGCGCGCACGCGACTACCCCGGACGCCTTGCGTGGTTTTCCCTCGATGCCGCCAATCCGCTGATCCTGTCGCACACCGGCGGCGGCGGTACGGCGTTCGTCCTGCAGGACGATGAACTGGTGCGCGTCGAGGGGGACGTCCGGGAGCCTCTCTGCCGCACGGCCGACATACCGATCACGCTGAACGGGGCCGCGCGCCATAACGTGGCAAATGCCCTTGCGGCGGCGGCGCTGGCCGCCGCCATGGGCGTAGCGACGACCGATATCAGGCGCGGCCTGACGACCATGACCCAGGCGGAGAATCCGGGGCGCGGCAACGTTTTCGAGGTCGATGGATTCAAGGTCATCATAGACTTCGCACACAACCCGCAGGCGATCGAGGCACTGCTCGACATGGCGTCGGCGATGCAGGGCAAACGCAAGGTGCTCTGCTTTGCCCAGGCGGGCGACCGACCCGACGACCTGATCCGCGAGCTGGCGCGAAATGCCTGGGACAGGGGTCTGGATCGCGTCATCGTTTCGGAACTGGCGCACTACTATCGCGGGCGAGGCCCGGGCGAGGTTTACGGCCTTATAAAGGACGAGCTGCTTCGCTGCGGAGCGCGCGAGGACCAGATCGAGCACAACGACGAGGAGATCGAGTCGTTCGATTCGGCGCTCGCGTGGGCACAACCCGGTGATCTCGTCATCATGCTTGCGCTCGAGCGTTCCCCGGAACTCTACGAGCGCATCGGCGCAGGCTAGCGGTCCAGTACAAAGCCCACGATAGTTGCCGCGACATCGGCGGTGCTTCCCGGCGAGAGGATATCGCCAGCCAGCACATGGTTACTGGGGTCTTCCGCAGTTTCGATTTCGATGTACTGCTTGCGAGGCGCGGCTATTTGCTCGAATGCCTGCCGCGTAGCCTCCGGCGAAACGACCTCGTCTTCCGGCGACTGCAACACCAGGAGGTTCTGCTCCAGCTGCATCGGCAGTCGCGAATTCAAGAGATCGACCAGCCGCATGACCTCAACGGCGGCTTCGATCGGGTAGCTCGTCGACCAGTAGCGCGCCTGTTGTTCGTTGTGGGCTTCCCAGCTGCGAGTGTCACCGGCAACCAGCTTCGCGATCAGCGGGCCGGCGGGTCGGGTCAGCCAGTTGGCCTTGCCGTCTCGCGGCTGCAGGTTCGGCGATATCAGCACGATGTCCGATACGGGCTCCGCACCCGGGTGATCGCTCATCGTGAGCGCCAGGGTACCGCCGGTCGAGGTACCGATGACGACGATCCTGTTGCCGAGCCGCGCACCGATCGCGAGCGCCTCCGCGGCATCGGCAAGCCAGTCTTCCGCCTGCACGGCATCCATCGGCCTTTCGGAGTGACCGTGACCGGACAGTCGTGTCTCGAAGAGATTGGCGCCGAGTTGCGCAGCGACGCGTTCGGCCAGCGGTGCCGTTTCCTGGCGTGTCGCGGAAAAGCCGTGCAGGTTCACTACCGCGTAGTCAGTGCGCATGCCCGGCTGTTGGTACCAGACGACGCGCTTCTCTGTTTCGGGAATCAGTGCGTACTGTGAGGCCACCTGCTGCTCGCTGCGGGCCAGCCAGGTCTCGATGTCGTCCGGCAGCTGCGGCGCAAGCGCTGCATTGACGAGCGCAGGCGGCGTATTCAGGTAGGCGACGCCGCCCAGGAGGACGGCGAACAATGCGGCCAGGATTAACTTGCGCTGCGCCATTTATTCGAGGCCGAGGATCAGGTCCCAGTGGCGTTTCTCTACCGGCATGATGGACAGGCGATTTCCGCGCCGCAGCAGGGTCATGCCGTCGAGCCCGGCCTGTGCCTTGAGTTCCGTCAGCGTTATCGGGCGAGCGAGCTTGCGCACGAACTCGACGTCGACGAGGACCCAGCGCGGATCTTTCTCGCTGCTCTTCGGATCGCAATACTTCGACTCCGGGTCGAACTGGGTCGGATCCGGGTAGGGCTTGCTCGCGACTTTCATGATGCCGACGATGCCCGGTTCCTTGCAGTTGGAGTGATAGAAGAAGACCTTGTCGCCGACGCGCATCTCGTCACGCATCATGTTGCGGGCCTGGTAGTTGCGGATGCCGTCCCACATTTCGCGGCCGTCGCGTTCCAGGTCGTCGATGCTGTAGGCATCGGGTTCGGATTTCATCAACCAGTAATTCATGTTCTCCGACACTTGCACGGGGTCCGGGGCGGCGAAGTTTAGCATGCGGCGGACCGGTTTCGACCCATGACCGGCAGCCTCCCTGCGGCATTTCCCGATGCCAGGCAGCTGGTGCGCTGTGGTACGATGGCGCCCAAAAACAGCAGTCGGAAACCAGTATGGCAAACGTGTTGGCCAATATCTTCGGCGCATCGCCGGTGATGCCGCTCGAGAAGCACATCGAGATTGCGCATCGTTGTGCCAAGAAACTGCGGCCGTTTTTCTCCGCAGCGGTCAGCGGAGACTGGGAAACGGCGATACAGGTTCGCGGTGAGATCGAGGCGCTCGAGCAGGAGGCCGACGATCTGAAGAAGAAGATCCGCCTGAATCTGCCCAAGAGTCTGTTCATGCCGGTTCCACGCGAGGACCTGCTCGAACTGCTGCTGGTGCAGGACAAGATTGCCAATCGGACCAGGGACGTTTCCGGCATCGTGTTGGGTCGGCGCATGCGGATTCCGGAGCAGATTGCTGAGCAGTTTCTCGAATTCGTGGATCGCAACGTCGATGCCACCAAGCAGGCGCGAAAAAGCGTGCGAGAACTCGACGAGTTGTTTACTGCAGGATTCAAGGGCGCTGAAGTCAATCTCGTCGAGGCTCTCATAGAAGAGCTCGACAGTATCGAGACCGACACAGATAACAAGCAGGCCGAATTACGGGCGGCGCTTTTCGAGATAGAAGATACGCTGAAACCCGTCGACGCCGTCTTCATGTATCAGGTCATCGAACTGACCGGGGAAATTGCGGACATGGCCGAACGTGTCGGCCGCCGACTCGAGCTACTGCTCTCTCACTAATAAGCAAAAATATCGGGGAGCGCTCCCCGGGGGCATATTCATGGAAGCAGCCACGATTTACATCGTCCTCGCGGCGCTGTTCGGCCTGTTCATGGCATGGGGAATCGGTGCGAACGACGTCGCCAACGCAATGGCTACGTCGGTGGGGTCCAAGGCGCTCACGATCAAGCAGGCTATCCTGGTTGCCGCGGTATTCGAGTTTCTCGGTGCCGTCCTCGCAGGTGGCGAGGTAACCTCGACGATACGCAAGGGCATCGTGGATGCCGAGCTGCTGTCGGAAACACCCGAGTTACTGGTCTACGGCATGCTTGCAGCGCTGCTCGCTGCCGGCACGTGGCTGCTAGTGGCGTCGCACAAGGGCTGGCCGGTCTCGACGACCCATTCCATCGTCGGCGCAATCGTGGGCTTTGCTGCGGTTGGCATCGGCGTAGATGCAGTCCACTGGGAAAAGGTCGGCACGATCGTCATGAGCTGGGTCGTGTCGCCGGTCACGGCGGGGTTTATCGCGTTCCTGATCTACCTGAGTGTGCAGTGGCTGATCCTGCGGCAGGAGGATCCGCTGGCGAAGGCGAAGCGCTACGTGCCCGTGTACATCTTTCTCGCCGCTTTCACGATCACGCTGGTGACGATCCTGAAAGGACTCAAGCATGTCGGCCTGAGTATCTCTCTTCGCGACGCGTACCTGCTGGCGATAGCGATCGCCGCGGTCATCGCCGCAATCGGTGGAGTGGCGATCAAGAGGATCAAGCCCGATCCAAAGGTCGAAAAGAAGGAGCATTTCTACACGGTCGAACGGGTGTTTGGTGTCTTGATGGTGGTCACCGCATGCTCGATGGCGTTCGCACATGGTTCCAATGACGTAGCCAACGCCATTGGCCCTCTCGCTGCAGTGATAAGTGTGGCGAGTACCGGTGCGGTTGCCGCAAAAGCGTCGCTGCCGATCTGGGTGCTAATGCTGGGTGGCGGCGGAATCGTGGTCGGTCTCGCGACTTTCGGTATCCGGGTTATTTCGACCGTCGGCAAGAAGATTACCCAACTGACTCCCAGTCGTGGCTTTGCTGCCGAGCTCGCGGCAGCGACGACGATCGTCATCGCATCCGGTACGGGCATGCCCATCTCGACCACGCATACCCTCGTCGGTGCAGTACTTGGCGTTGGCCTTGCGCGCGGCATCGAGGCAATCGATCTCAGGGTCGTGGTGCGAATCTTCGTTTCCTGGGTTATTACGATTCCCGCCGGCGCGTTCCTCGCGATCATATTTTTCTTCATCTTCAAGACCGTACTGCCCTGACACGCATTGTGTCGCGGAAGTCGCTGTGTTTTGATCGCGGTCTACAACAACAGCCGGGACGATCTGCGATGCGCAAACTGAGTGCCTTTCTCGCGGCCGCTTTGCTGCCGTTGTCTCTCGCGATTGCTCAGACGAGCGACACGCCGATCGTCCGTTACAGTGACCTGCGACATCCTGTATTCGGCGCCAACGGCATGGTGTCGTCGCAGAATGCCCACGCGACGGAAGTCGGCGCACAGATCCTCTCCGACGGCGGCAACGCGGTTGATGCCGCGGTAGCGGTCGGTTTCGCACTGGCGGTGACCTTGCCGCGCGCGGGCAATCTCGGCGGCGGCGGCTTCATGCTGGTGCACGACGCCGGGTCGGAAGAGACCATTGCAATCGATTACCGCGAGGCGGCGCCCCGTCGCGCCGGCCGTGACATGTTCCTCGACGACGACGGTAACGTGGACAAGGACAGGGCACGCTTCAGCCACCTGTCCGCTGGCGTACCCGGGACGGTGGCGGGCCTCTGGCGCGCGCACCAGGACTACGGTCGTTTGCCGTGGAAGTACGTTGTCGAACCCGCCATCCGGCTGGCACGCGACGGTTTCGAAGTCACGTACGATCTCGCCGGTTTACTCGCATCGCGCAAGGAGCGCTTGTGCCGATTCGAAGCTGCGTGCCGGTATTTCTACAAGCCGGGCGGCGAACCCTACCAGCCAGGTGAGCGATTCACGCAGCCGGATCTCGCCGATACGCTGCAGGCGATCGCCGATGACGGCCCGGCTGCGTTCTACGAGGGCGAGATCGCGAAGAAGATCGTTACGGAGATGAAGAAGCACGGCGGGCTCGTCGACGCGGAGTCGCTGGCGGCTTACGAACCCGCGATTCGTGACGCGGCGCGCGGCACTTACCGCGGCTACGAAGTCATTACGATGCCGCCGCCGAGCTCGGGCGGCATCCACATCGTGCAGATGCTGAACATACTCGAGAACTTCCCGATGGCCGAGTTCGGTGCGGGCAGCGCGGATGCGGTCCATGTGCTCGCGGAATCCGCACGGCTCGCCTACGCCGACCGGAGCAAGCACCTGGGAGATCCCGACTACTACGATGTGCCGGCGCAGTGGCTTATGAGCAAGGAATATGCCCGGGAGCTTGCGGCGGGCATCGACATGAAACGAGCACGGCCTTCTTCCGAGGTCGCTCCGGGCGTGCCGCCCGCGTACGAGAGCCCGGACACTACCCATTACTCGGTAATCGATCGTCACGGCAACGTAGTCTCTACCACGACGACGCTGAATTTTTCATTCGGTTCGGGTATCGCGGTTGCGGGCGCAGGCTTCCTGCTGAACAACGAGATGGACGATTTTTCGGCGAAAGCCGGCGTGCCGAATGCCTACGGCCTGATCGGCCACGAGGCGAACGAGATCAGGAGCGGCAAGAGACCGCTGAGCTCGATGACGCCGACTATCGTCCTGGACAACGGCGAGGCCTGGTTTGCAACCGGCAGCCCGGGCGGCAGCCGCATCATCACCACGGTGTTGCAGATGATCGTGAACGTCATCGACCACGGCATGAACATCGCGGAGGCAGAAGCGGCGCCGCGCATGCATCACCAGTGGCTTCCCGACCTGCTGCAGCTCGAATCCGGTTTCAGCCCGGACACGATCCGGATTCTCGAAGCCCGCGGTCACAAGATCGCTGCAACGCAGTGGTCGATGGGCAGCCTGCAGACGGTCGCCTGGAAGGACGGGGTTTTCCGGGGTTCCTCCGATCCACGGCGACCGAATGCGGCGAGCATGGCGCCCGCGCGCGACTAACGCGCTAGACCGAACGCAGGTACCACTCGTAGTCGAGCGGGCTGATCGTGTTGTGGAATGCCGCGGACTCCGCGCGGCGATTGCCGAGGAAGTACTTGCAATAGTCCCTGCCGAGATAGGCAGGCAATACCTTGCTGCGTGAGAATTTGTCCAGCGCCGCATCCCAGCGGACGGGGATTCGCGTCTGCAGCGAGACGAATTCACCTTCCTCGATCATCCGGCCCGGGTCACACTTGTTTGCGAGCCCGTGATGCACGCCGGCGGCGATGGCTGCCGTCACCAGGTAGGGGTTCGCATCCGCGCCGGCAACACGATGTTCGAAGCGCAGGTTCTTCTGGTCCGACATGGGCACGCGGATGGCGACCGCGCGGTGGTTTACGCCCCAGTTGGGTTCGACGGGAGCGAAACTCTCCGGCCGCAGGCGCCGGTAGGAATTCGCATTCGGCGCAAAGATCGCGGTGCTCTCGGGCATGGTCTGCAGCAGGCCGCCAATCGCGTGCCGCAGCCGTGCGGAAAACGGCGGCGAGGCCATCTTCTCCTTACCCTGCGAGAAGTAGTTGACCCCGTTCCTGTCGAAGATGCTCATGTGCACATGCAGCCCGCAGCCACTTTCTTCTTCGAACGGCTTGGCCATGAAGGATGCAACGAACCCGTGCTTGCGGGCGGCTGCCTTGATGATGCGCTTGAGCAGCACGGCATGGTCGCAGGCCAGAACGGGATCTGCGACGTGACGCAGATTTACCTCGAACTGGCCCGGTGCGTACTCGGAAATCGCGGACTCCGCCGGCACGCGCTGTGCTTCGGACCAGGCATAGACATCGTTGAGAAATCCTTCGACTTCCCAGAGGTCGTCGTGGCTGTATACCTGGGCACCCGGCTGCGGTACCCCGATGCCGGGTACTCGCGGCGCGCCCGGGGTCGGTGTATCGGCCTCCGCGTCGAGCAGGTAGAACTCGAGTTCGGTTGCCATGACGACCTTGAGGCCCTTCTTGTAGAGCGGCTCGAGCGCCCGTTCCAGCACCGCACGCGGGTCGGCAAAGAACGGCGAACCGTCTTCCTCGTAATAGCGGAACATCGCCTGGGCCATCGGTCGCTCCGACCAGGGCACGGGCGCGATACTGCCCGGAACCAGCCGGCATTCCTTGTCGGGATCGCCGTCCGCTTCACCGAATGGAAAACCCGGGATCGTATAGCCCAGCCCATCGAGTAACACGACCCCCGCGCACATCGCAAAGCCATTCCTGCAGACCTTCTGCATATCCTCTGCCTGGATGCGCTTGCCCTTCAGGAAGCCATGCATGTCGGCCACCAGCAGTTCCATGGAAACGGTATCGGGCTGCGTCTTCAGCAGCCTGCGAAGCTCGGCCTGCAGGGGATTTGTTTTTCGTTGCGCCATCGGCCGCATGGTAACATTCCGGCAATCACAAGCGTCAGGAATAAGAACATCATAATCAAGAACCTGTACGCCCGACTCCGGGTGATCCCCAGTTTTTTTGCGAGCGTTTTGATGCTCGCATTGCCATCGGGCGCCGCGGCCCTCGAAGTCGAGGTATCCGGAATGGTGCTCGACCAGGTGCCCTTCGAGGCCGTCGTCAGCGGCGTACCGGCGGGAGCCGTGGTCCACGCCCGGCTCGACGGCGAGGCTTACACGGCCACGGCGGACGACTCCGGTGACGCCACGCTGACCGGCCTGGTCGTCAGCGGCAGCGGTCGTTTCACGCTCGACTACGCGGCAGGCGAGGAATCCGGCTCCACCGAACTGCGCGCAGTGCCCGGCTGGGTGTCATTGATGCCTGCGTTTACGGCGATCGCCGTCGCGCTGATCATCCGCAGTGTCGTGCCGGCGCTGTTACTCGGTATCTGGCTCGGCGCGACTGCACTGCACTCGTTTTCGCTGAAAGGGGCTGGCGTCGGTCTGCTCGATTCCTTCCAGGTTTTCGTCGCCAATGCCGTCGCCGACGCTGATCACGCGGCCATCATCCTGTTTACGATGATGATCGGCGGCATGGTGGGCATCATCACGCGCAACGGCGGCATGATGAGCATTGTGAAGATGGTCGTGAGCCGGGCGAAGACCGCGGTTGGCGCCCAGGTCGCTGCCTGGCTCATGGGCCTGATGATCTTCTTCGACGACTATGCGAATACGCTGGTCGTCGGTAACACGGCACGGCCGATAACCGACCAGCTGAAGATCTCCCGCGAGAAGCTCGCGTACATCGTCGACTCGACGGCGGCGCCCGTGGTGAGCATTGCGCTCATCACGACCTGGATCGGCTACGAGGTCAGTCTCATCGACGAGGCGCTGCAGGGTATCGACGAACTTGCCGATGTGCCCGCCTACGCGATCTTCCTGCAGTCGATTCCCTACAGCTTCTACCCGATTCTCGCGATCGCCTTCGTCCTAATGGTTGCGGTTACCGGCCGCGACATGGGGCCGATGTACACGGCGGAACTGCGCGCCCGCAAGGGCGACGTATTCTCAGCCGGCGATGACGCCGGGGATTCGGCGAGCGAAGACACTTTGGAGCCGAAGCCCGACGTGCCGCCCAGGCCGGTGAACGCGTTCATACCCATCATCGTCCTGGTCGTGGCGCTGCTCGGTGGCCTGTATGCGACGGGCGAGGGCGATACGATCCGGGAAGTCATTGGTGACGCCGATCCATACAAAGCTATGATGTGGGCGTCCTTCATCGGCGCGCTGACCGCGGCCGCGATGTCGATCGGGCAACGCATCCTGACGACCCACGAGACTGTCGATGCATGGTATAGCGGTGCACGGGCTACGCTGTTCGGCATGATCGTGCTGGTGCTCGCCTGGTCCATGTCCGACGTTACGACGGCGCTCAATGCCAAGGGCTACCTGATTACGATACTCGGCGACTCGATGCCCGCTGCATGGGTACCGGCCGCCGTGTTTGTGCTGGCCGGCGTAACGGCATTCGCGACCGGGACCAGCTGGGGCACGATGGGCATCCTGGTGCCGCTCGTCGTGCCGCTGGCCTGGGCGGTGATGAGCGTCAACGGCATGACCGAGGCGGGCGACATGCACATTCTCTATTCGTCCGTTTCCTGCGTGCTTGCCGGTGCCGTCTGGGGCGATCACTGTTCGCCGATATCGGATACCACCGTACTGTCGTCGATCGCGTCGGGCTGCAACCACATAGAGCACGTGCGGACCCAGTTGCCCTATGCGCTGCTGGTGGGCCTCGTTGCGATCGTGATCGGAACCGTGCCCGGCGGCTACGGCGTCCCGCCCTGGGTCTCGCTGCTGGTCGGTGGTGTGATTCTCTACGTAGTGCTGCGCCTGCGCGGCCGGCAGGCCGACGTCGACGCCGCCGCCGGCTGAGGCCCCCGGCCTATACTCGGCAGCATGGCGTAGCGTATCCTGTAGGCCTATGACCGCAGAGGAGTGCCGGGGTCCGTCCCCATATGCGCCCGAAACCGATTATTGGAATACCGGCAGATCGCCGTGTTCTCGAGCCCCATCCATTTCACATGGCGGGCGAAAAATACCTGAAAGCCGTTATCGAAGCCGCCGAAGCTGTTCCGTTGATCATTCCCGTACTCGCGGATGAGCTCGCGATCGACGAACTCGTAGACCAGGTCGACGGGGTCCTGCTGACCGGCAGCCCGAGCGACATAGAACCGCACCATTACGGCGGGGAATCCGACGATCCCGACGCGCTGCGCGATCCGCACCGTGATGCGATGACGCTGCCGATAGCCCGGCACGCGCTGGAAACGGGCGTACCGCTGTTCGCCATATGCCGCGGTTTCCAGGAACTCAATGTCGTGCTCGGCGGAACGCTGCACCAGAAAGTGAAGGATGTGGCCGGCTACCATAACCACAAGGAGAATCCGGACGATCCGCTCGACGTGCAGTACGGCCCATCGCACCCGGTCACCCTGGTCGAGGGCGGTTTGCTCGCAGGCCTCGCCGACAGCGGGGAGGTCATGGTGAATTCCCTGCATGGGCAGGGCGTAGCACGGCTTGCGGACGGCGTAACGGTCGAGGCGGTCGCCGACGACGGACTGATAGAGGCCTTTACGGTCGACGGCGCCAGCGCATTTGCGCTCGCGGTGCAGTGGCACCCGGAGTGGCAGGCAACCAGCAATCAATTCTCGACCGCGATTTTCGAGGCGTTCGGTGACGCATGCAGAGAGCGCGCCGGCAAACGACGGGTGTAATGTGAATAAAGACGAAGTATTCCAACCCTGGTTCAAGAAGCGGGGTATCGAGGACGTCGAGGCGTTCGTGCCCGATATGGCGGGCTCGGCTCGAGGCAAGGTCTTGCCGGCCGACAAGTTCGGCACCGGCGAGATGAAGATGCCAGAGTCGATTTTTGGACAGACAATCTCGGGCGACTACGTAGACGATCCTAACAACGTCGAGGACCGCGACATGCTGCTCGTGCCGGATCCCGGCACGTTGCGGCCCGTACCCTGGGCGAGCGATCCGGCCGCGTCCGTGTTCCTGGATTGCTACCGTCGCGACATGACGCAGGTTCCGACTTCGCCACGCGGCGTCCTGCGGCGCGTACTCGCGAAATTCGAGGAGCGGGGCTGGGTGCCCGTCGTGGCGCCGGAGGTGGAGTTCTACCTGCTGAGCCCCCACTCGGATCCCATGAAGGAAGCGGAACCGCCGGAGGGCAGGCTGGGCTGGACCGAGGGCGCCAGGCAACCATACAGCATCGACACCATGAACGACTTCGACCCGTTCATCAACGATGTCTATGCCTACTGTGAAGACCAGGGCATCCAGATCGATACGCTGTCGCAGGAAGCCGGACCGGCGCAGTTCGAAATAAACTTCCTGCACGGCAACGCGGTGGACCTCGCCGACCAGGTGTTCCTCTTTAAACGCACGGTGCGAGAGGCGGCGATCGAGCACGAAATGCACGCGACGTTTCTCGCGAAGCCGATGTCCGAGGATGCGGGCAGCGCGCTGCACATTCACCAGAGCGTTGTGGACAAGCAGGGCAACAATATATTTTCAACGCCGGAAGGCGAGCCGAGCGAACTGTTCTATAGCTTCCTCGGGGGACTGCAACACTACATGCCTGACGCCATGCTGGTTTTCGCGCCCTACGTCAACTCGTACCGTCGATTCCTGAACCCGTGGGATTCCCCGGTCAATCTCGCGTGGGCGATCGATAATCGCACGGTAGGCTTGCGGGTGCCCGATGCCGCGCCCGATGCGCGCCGTATCGAGAACCGCATTGCCGGGTCGGACGTGAACCCGTACCTTGTGATCGCGGCGACGCTGGCGTGTGGCTACCTTGGCATGGTCGAGGGACTGAAGGCGTCGGATCCGATCACGGGCAGTGCGTACGGCAGCGAATTCAAGCTGCACTGGCATATTCATTCCGCGATCGAAGCACTGCGTGGCAGCAACGCGATGCGGAGTATGCTCGGCGACGAGTTCGTCACCCTGTATTGCGGGCTCAAGCGCGCCGAGTTCATGGAGTTCGAAGAGATCATCACGCCTTATGAGCGTGAGATCCTGATGTTTAACGTATGACCGAGGTGAAACATGGCTGCGATTGAACAGCGATCGCGACAGGACTGGCAGGAGCTGGACAAGGATCACCACCTGCATCCGTTCACGGACCACAAGGCACTGCACGAGAAACGATCGCGAATCATCACGCGTGCCGAAGGGTCGTACATCTTCGACGCCGACGGCAACCGGATTCTCGACGGCATGTCGGGGCTCTGGTGCGTCAACGTAGGCTACGGCCAGCAGTCACTCATCGACGCGGCAACGCGGCAGCTGCAGGAATTGCCCTACTACAACAATTTCTTCCAGTGCGCGCATCCGCCGTCGATCGAACTCGCGGCACTGCTGCAGGAAGTAAGCCAGCCGCAGTTCAACCGCGTGTTCTTCGCCGGATCCGGTTCCGAATCCAACGATACGGTAGTGCGCATGGTCCGCACCTACTGGGACCTGATGGGACAGCCGCAGCGCCACACGATCATCAGCCGCAAGAACGCCTACCACGGTTCGACCGTCGCGGCCGCGAGCCTCGGCGGGATGAAGCCCATGCATCGCCAGAGCGGCCTGCCGATACCCGGCATCGAGCACATCGACCAGCCGTACTGGTTCGGCAGCGATCGCAGCCTGTCACCTGACGAGTTCGGTCTGGCTACCGCCAGGGCGCTCGAGGAAAAAATCCACGAGATCGGCGCTGACAAGGTGGCCGCGTTCATCGGCGAACCCGTGCAGGGAGCCGGTGGCGTCATCATTCCTCCCGATACTTACTGGCCCGAGATCCAGCGTATCTGCGACGAGTACGACATCCTGCTGATCTCGGACGAGGTCATCACCGGCTTCGGACGCCTGGGAGAATGGTTCGGCGCCGACTTCTATGGGACCAGACCGGACCTGATGCCGTTTGCGAAGGGCGTGACGTCCGGGTACCTGCCTCTCGGCGGCGTGCTCGTCGGCGACCGCGTTGCGGACGTGATGATCGACAAGGGCGGCGAGTTCTTCCACGGCTACACTTATTCGGGACACCCCGCGGCCTGCGCCGTTGCGATCGCGAACATTCGTCTCATCCAGCAGCACGGACTCGTCGACCGGGTGAAGAACGACATCGGTCCCTATCTCCAGGAGCGCTGGGCGAAGCTCGGTGAGCACCCGCTTGTCGGCGAGACGCGCATGGTCGGGCTGATGGGTGCACTGGAGCTTGTCGCGAACAAGGAGACGCTGGAGCGATTTCCCGAGAAGCGCGGCGCCGGCACTGTCTGCCGCGACCTGTTCGTCGAGAACGGCCTGGTCCTGAGAGCCGTGGGCGATACGATGGTCTGCGCGCCACCGCTGGTGCTCAGTAAGGAAGAGGCCGATGAACTGGTGGACAAGGCGTGGACTTGCCTGGACCTGACCGCGAAGGCGTTGGCGTCCTGAATTTTCACGCGGAGTAGTCGCTTGAACAAGAAGATTACCGATCACGCGATCGTCCGCGAGGACCTGTACGGTACGACACCGGAACCCACTTACGGCGGCGCGCTGTCGTTCATGCGGCGCAAGTACACGAAGGATATGCGCGGCGTGGACGTCGCGGTAACCGGCATACCGCTCGACACCGCCACGACCAACCGGCCGGGTGCGCGGTTCGGTCCCAGGGCGATTCGCGCCGCCTCGTCGATCATGGCCTGGGAAAAGCCCTACGGCATGGAGTTCGATCCCTTCGACAAGCTTGCGGTCGTTGATGCCGGCGATTGCTTTTTCGACCACGGGCGGCCGGAGAGCACGCCGGACGAGATCGAGGCGCACGCATTCGGCATTATCGACCAGGGACCGGCGTTGCTATCGCTGGGTGGCGATCATTTCGTGTCGTATCCGCTGCTGCGCGCCCACCACCGCAAGCACGGCGAGACGCTGTCGCTGCTCCATTTCGACGCGCACAGCGACACCTGGGCCGACGACAACGATCGCATCGACCACGGCACGATGTTCTGGTGGGCGGCGAAGAACGGCCTCGTCGACCCGGCCAAGTCAGTGCAGGTCGGCATTCGCACGACGAATCCCGACACCCTGGGTTTCAACATCATCGACGCTGGCGACGTGCATGCGTCGGGTATCGAGGCCGTCGTCGCCAGGACGCGAGAGATCCTCGGAGACAGGCCGGTCTATCTCACCTTCGACATAGACTGCCTCGACCCCAGCTACGCGCCGGGTACGGGAACGCCGGTGTGCGGCGGACTGACGACGCACCAGGCGATGACCATACTGAGGGGGCTCGCCGGCATAAACATCGTGGGCATGGACGTGGTCGAGGTGGCGCCCGCCTACGACGTCGGTGAGATCACGGCGCTGGCGGGAGCGCACCTGGCGATGGAGATGCTGTACCTGTATGCCCGACGTCCGGGATCCTGAAGTCGCGGTCCGCGTCAGGCGATGACTTTCCTGAGACTGGTCTCGTAGTCGGATTTCGGACGTACGCCGACGATGGTATCGACGATCTGGCCCTTGTCGAACAGCATGACGGTCGGGATCGAGCGGATGCCGTACTGCATTGCGACCTGCTGGTTCGAGTCGACGTCCACTTTTGCGACCTTCACCTGGCCGTCATACTCCTGTGACAGCGACTCGATGACGGGACCGAGGACGCGGCAGGGGCCGCACCATTCAGCCCAGAAATCAACGAGCACCGGGGTGTCAGACTGCAGGACCTGGTCCGCAAAGTCATTGTCCGTGACGGCTACCGGGTGCGTTGCTGCTTCGTTCATAATGTATCTCTCCGTTGAGGCGGCCCAGAGATCTGGGATCGCTACCGGGGGTTTCAAGCATTTGACCAGCGAAAGGGTGCCAGTACTCAGATGAATTCGCTATACGGATATTCCGGAGGCTTTCGGCAATGAATGCGCCGGGCCTGGTTCACTTCTTCGAGGAACGCCGGGATCGCGGCGATGCGCTCGTTCTGGTCACCATTTTCGATACCAGCGGGTCTACCTACAGCAAGGCGGGCACCCAGATGCTGATCGACGGCGAGGGCGATTTCCAGGGCATGTTGTCGGGAGGCTGCCTGGAAGGTGATCTCGCCCTGCGGGCGAGCCAGGTGATCGAGTCCGGCACGCCGCAGGCTGTCACCTACGATCTCGCTCAGGACGACGAACTCTGGGGTCTCGGTGTCGGCTGTGATGGCGTGATGCGGGTCTTCCTGCAGGCACTGACGTCCGACAACGCGTATGAGCCCTTCCAGTCCATCGCTGCGGCGATGCAGGCTGACGGGCCTGCGCGGCTGGCGATCGTGATCGAGTCGGGCCACCAGGATGCGCCGCCCGGTGCCGCGGCCATTGGCGGGGAGGGCGGCGTCGGGGGGCTCGGTCTTGCGGATGGGCTGGCTGAACGGCTCCTCCAGCAGGCCACGAAGAAAGGCCTCGGGGAGGTCGTGCTGGAAGGTCAGCCGATCAGTGCCCTGATCGCAGACATCCACCCGCCGCCGCGGCTGCTGGTGCTCGGTGCGGGACCGGACGCAGAACCGGTCGTGCGCTTCGCATCCGAACTGGGATGGCGCTGCACGGTTGTCGATCACCGCGACGCCTATGTCGAAACCGGCAACTTTCCTGCTGCGGAAAGACTGATCTGCCAGCCGGCGGCGGAACTCTCAGCGAAACTGGACCTGTCGCATTACCATGCAGCCATCGTCATGAGCCATCATCTTGCAAGCGATCGCAGCTACCTGCAGCAACTTGCAGGAACGGATATGCGCTATGTCGGCCTGCTCGGGCCTGCGGCGCGGCGCGACCGGCTGCTGGCGGAGCTGGGTGATGACGGACAATCCCTTGCCACCCGTCTGCACGGGCCGGCCGGCATCGATCTCGGCGGCCGCGGCCCGGCGGCGATCGCCTTGTCGATTGTCGCGGAAGTACAGGGCGTGCTGCAGGGACGAATCCGCTGATCAGTGCCCCCGGGCTACATCGCCCGGCAGGAAGCAGCGGATAATCATGTCGGCGAGTTCGTCGAGCGCCTCCTGCGAGTCGAGGTCTATCCTGCTGGTGCCCTTGATCTCCTCGGACAGCGCGAGCAGGCCGCCGGCGGATACCCGGATCATGTTGAACAGCAGCGCGGGATCGCCCGGCGGCGCTATACCGAGCTCCTGCAGCTCGCGGAGGGATTGCACGACGATTTCGAACAGGGGTTTCAGGTGAGTCTCGACCAGCCAGTCGAGCCTTGCGGACGGATGGCTGGATTCCTGCAGGATGAACTTGTGAAGCGCCGGCTGGCGGTGCGCATAGCGCACGTAGGTGCGGATGAAGGTCTCGGCGCGCGCCCTGGGCTCGGTTTCGGGCACTTCAGACGTCGCTTTTACCAGAGCAATATTGAATTCGCGGAATATCCGGTCAGCGGCGGCCCGCCACAGCTGGTCCTTGTTCTTGAAATGGTAGGTAATGAGGGGATGATGCACACCCGCGCGGTCCGCGATGTCGCGCGTGGAGGTGCCCTTGAAGCCGCTCTCCGAAAACGCCGAAATTGCCGCATCCAGCAATTTCTGCTGCGTCACGATGCTGCGTTGTTGTTGTTTTCTTGCAGGTTTTTGATCGCCTGCTGCCGTTTGCTCAGACACGCCAGGTTGCCCCGTATTTTTGTTCTCCGGGGTAGACTAGCGGCTCTGCACGAAATGGTCCAGAGAGGACAGTTTTTTCTGTGGGCGAGGCGGTTTCCGGCTACTCGATCGCGAACATCATGCGCACGCCGGCGCGCTTCTCGACGACCCGCCCGTCTTCGACAACAGGCTCGAACTCCCACTTCTGCACAGCCTTCGTGGCCGAATCGACGAAGGTCTCGCCCGGCTCGGATCCAATGACCTCGACGTCCGTCACGCTGCCGTCAACATTCACGGTAAATACGACATCCACCCACCCGGAGATGTTGCGCCTTTCAGCGGAACGCGGGTAGCGCGGTGCTACGTACTTGGTACGTTTCAAAGTACTCGCTGCGACGGGCGTCTGCTGGCTTGCCGGTACGGGTTCCGCGGCGGCCTCCTGGGCTGCCTCGGCCGGCGCCGATGCCGCCGCCTCCTCGGCGACAGGTTCTGCTGCGTCTGCGGTACCCGCATCTGCAGGCGTCGCATCCGCTGCTGTCGCAGTTGCTGCCGCTGCAGCAGCGGCAGCAGCGGCGGCTTCGGCAGCACGCTGCTGTTCCGCTTCACGCGCAGCCGCCTGGCGTTCTTCCTCGGCGCGTTTTTCCGCTTCCCGGCGCTCTGCCGCGGCACGACGCTCGCGTTCGGCACGGAGCCGGTCCTGTTCGACGCGCTGACGAGCTTCCGCCAGCGCCTTTGTCGACGCGGCGAGCTCGGCACTTTGCGGGTCAAGCTGGCGGGCTTCAGTGAGCAGAGCCTCGGCCGTGCTAAAGCGGCCGCCATCGATTTCCGCGCGAGCCTGCAGCACGATCTTGCTGGCGACTATAGTCAGGCCGGTTTGCGCGGCGGCATTGCCGGGATCATTGCTGAGTGCAAGCTGGTAGTAGTAACGCGCGTTGTCATTGGCAGGCGAAGTAAGTGCTCCCTCGCCGAGTCTCTCGCTGGCCAGCGCGAGTACATCGTCCACGCGCCTTTCGCTGCGCGCGCTGCTCAGTTCCTGCTCAACCGCATCGATCTCGCCGTCGTCGGCAACGCCCAGTGCCCGCGCATCGGCGATGGCCGATGACGCGTCCTCGAGGCGGTTGTCGCGAATTGCCGCGCGTGCTGAGTCGATGTAATCGCGCAGCTGCATCTGCGAAACCTGTGCCGTGAGGAATGGTAGCCGTGGGTGTTCGGCGTTTACGCCCCTCACGCGTTCGAGCGCCGCAGCTGCTTCCTCCGCCCGGTGCTCCAGCAGTGCCGTTTCCGCCATGCCCAGGGCCTCGTCCAGCGTGGCATCGAGTTCCGCTGCCGCGTAGGCATTATCCGGGTCGGCATTGACCGCCGCGACATAGAATTCGATGGCGTTGCTGCCCGGCGGATTGAATATCTGTCCGGCATCCCGGGCGAGGCGAGCCTCCTCGAGCAGCTCGTCGATGTCGACGGATGGCTGTTCCGTGCGGCTACCGAAGTCCGGTGATTCCTCGCTGACCGTGCTGGTCGGCGCGGGCCGCGGTTTGCTGAGGCCTGTTTCGTCCGAACCGCCGAACACCCAGAAACCCACTGCGGCGATCGCAACGACCGCAACCGCCCCTATGCCGAGCAACTTCGGGCTGAACGACGACGTATCGCCGCTATCGGCTGGCGCCGGCGCAGCAGCTTCCTGCTTCGGTTCCTTTTCCTTCTTCCTGCCCGATATCGACTTGGTCACCGTCGATACGATGCCGGTCATCGTCTCGGTAAAGCTCGAGTCATCGAAGGCGTCATCGAGACCGCCGCCGCTTCCCGCAATCGAGTCGCTCTTGCTGGCCGTAATCGACGATGCCGCCCTGGGCTTCGCTTTCGGCGCGGCTTTCGGTTTTGTGGGCGCGGTGCTGGCCGCGTCGGCTTTGTTTGCTTCCGGCTTTGCTTTCGGTTTCTGCGGTGCTTGCGGAGCCGCCGCCTTGCCCGATGTCTTGAAGGCCGAGTCCGGCGCTTCGAGATGGTGCTTGACGGAAGCCTCGACCGCGAGTCTCGCGCGACCCGGCGAGACCGGCTTCAGCAGGAAGCGGTAAACCTTGCCGCGGTTGATGAGGTCCATGAGCATTTCGCCGTCGTCGCGGCGGCCCGCAACGATGGCAACCAGGCGCTTGCGCATATTGCGCAGGTGCTCCGTGAGCTTCTCCACGTTGTCGCCGACCATCGCCGCGTCGACGACGGCTACACCGACCTTGTTGTTGCGGACGGCTTCTTCCGCCTGCTTGAGCGTATTGGCGTAGTGCACATTGTGCACGCCGCGTGACGATTCCTTGATCGTCGTCAGAAATTCCTGGTCCTTCGTGATTACCAGCACGTCGACCGGCGCCGTCCCGACGCCGGACGCGGAGATCCTTTTAGGGTCCAGTGCCGGCAGCTGTCCCGTGGCATCCGTGATGATCGAAGAGCCGTTCTCGGACGTCTCCATGATGATGTGCTCGGCGACCGGTTCGTCCGGGCTGGCACGCGTATCGTTCGCGGACTCCGCGAGCGCGAACAGCCGGGATTGCTGGGTGGCGTTGTCGATGAGCCGTCGCAAGTGGACGGGGTCGACGCCGCCGCGAACGACCTGGAAGACTTCTTTCTCACCGACGACGGCTTCAGTGCTGTCGCCGGCCAGCAGGATACCGATGGTGTCCGGCGAGCGTTTCTTTGCTTCGCGGAGCGCTTCGGCGCCGCTCATGCCGGGCAGTTTGTGCGCCGAGACGATGACATGAATAGGCGTTTCACCCAGCGTCGTCAGGGCCTCCGTACCCGACGTGGCACAGTGCACGGTGTAGCGGTCGTCGAAGCCCGAACTGAACTTGTCCAGCGTGCTCTGCTCGCTATGCAGCAACAAAACCTGCGTTTTGTATTGGTTCAACGACACCGGCGTCCTCCATAGGCCTTATGTCCAATCGCGCGCATACTCCTTGCGTGATCGGAGTATATCCCCGGGCTTACGGTTAAATGTCGCAGCGCACCGACATATTCCTTAATCTGTGACGCGCCGCACAGTCAAAGTGCAGGGCGCGTCACAGTTGGGTTTC
>Ga0209536_100000911_pt1 | contig 48685 bp, 55 predicted proteins | sample DeeMarSeWOR28_12_FD_187461 | JGI IMG/M metagenome (GOLD analysis project Ga0209536, IMG submission 187461) | Marine sediment microbial communities from White Oak River estuary, North Carolina - WOR-2-8_12 (SPAdes) (version 2) | ecosystem: Environmental > Aquatic > Marine > Intertidal zone >...
TACTTCATCCAGCGACAGCTCACGTGACAGGATGATGCGCTCGATACCCTCACGCTGCCAGAATTTCACGGCTGCATAGTTGACGGTATTGGCCTGCACCGACAGGTGAATTGGCATCTGCGGCCATTTTTCTTTCACCATCATGATCAGCCCGGGGTCTGCCATGATCAGTGCATCCGGACCCAGCTCGATTACCGGCTCCAGGTCCCTGATGTAGGTTTTAACCTTGCTGTTATGCGGCATCAGGTTGGATGTCAGGTAGAATTTTTTGCCCAGGGCATGTGCCTGGTTGATGCCGACTTCAAGGTTGCTGTCCTTGAAATCATTGTTTCTCACCCGCAGGCTGTAACGTGGCTGGCCGGCATAGACCGCATCCGCGCCGTAGGCGAAGGCATAGCGCATGTTCTTGATGGTGCCGGCCGGGCTCAGCAGTTCGGTTTTGCTTGCAGGTGTTTTCATGGCGCGGATTTTAGCATTTTTGGCGCCATCGCTACCTGTTGTGTTGCATTTCCGCTAATAGTGATACAGATCATTTGACCTCTGCATCAGTCCCGTTATAGTGATAACAGTTACAGGCCCTGTCCGGGTATAAGGGATGTATGAATATCCCAGCAACAATCAAATGGAGAAGGCGTTTATGCCGGTAAATAAACTTGATCCCGACGCGCTATATCGTCGTTGTGATGCCGATCAATTCGAGTTTGAAACTACCGCTGAACTGCAAGATCTGGCTGAAATCATTGGTCAGCCCAGAGTTATCGAAGCGGTTAATTTTGGTATTGGCATCCAGCAGAAAGGTTATAACCTGTTTGCACTCGGCCCGGCGGGTACCGGCAAACAGGCATTCATCCAGCATGTCGTTGAAACCCATGCTGCCTCTGAAGCCGTGCCGCCGGACTGGTGTTATGTCAACAATTTCGCCGATCACAGAAAACCCCGCGCTCTCGAGTTGCCACCGGGAAAGGCACTGCAGCTGCAAGATGACATGGACATTCTGATCGAGGAGCTCGGCGTCACCATTCCTGCGGTTTTTCAGAGTGACGAATACAGCACACGTGCCGAAGCCATTGACCAGGAGCTGAATGAACGCCAGGAGCAGGCGTTCGAGTCGCTCAACAAGAAAGCCGAAGCCAAAAATATCATGCTGATGCGTACACCGACCGGTTTTACGCTGGCACCGATGCGCGACGGCAAGCCGATCTTCCCCAAGGAATTTCGCCAGCTACCCGAGGAGGAGCGCAAGCAGATCGAGGAGGATTCGAATATTTTGCAGGAGGAGTTGCGTGAAACCCTGCACAAGGCGCCGCAATGGCAGGAAGAAAGCAGGCAGAAATTCGCTGAACTGAACCGCGAGATGGCGGCCGGCGTCGTTACCCACAAGATTGACGTGTTGCGCGATGCCTATCAACAACAGGCAAAGGTTGTGGAATACCTGAATGATGTCGAAGAAGACATCATCGCTAATTTCCGCAAATTTCTGCCCGAAGAACAACGGCGCGCTTCGCTGTTTGGCATCGAATTACCTGGCCAGGAAGATGAGATGCACTGGTTTAACCGCTACCGGGTCAATGTACTGTTAGCGCATGATGACAATGGCGGCGCACCGGTCATCTACGAGTCACTGCCCAGCTATAACAACCTGATCGGGCGCATCGAGCACACGGCACAGCAGGGTGCCTTGCTGACGGATTTCACCATGATCCAGGCGGGAGCCCTGCATCGTGCTAATGGTGGATACCTTCTGCTTGATGCACTCAAGGTTCTGGTTCAGCCTTTTGCCTGGGAGGCGCTGAAAAGGGCGCTGGAATCCAGAAAAGTAAAAATCGAATCCCTGGGGCAGATTACCAGCCTGATCAGCACCGTTTCGCTCGAGCCGGAATCCATACCGCTGGACGTCAAGGTTGTACTGCTGGGTGAACCGATTATTTACTACCTGCTCTCCTATTACGATTCCGAGTTCGCTGACCTGTTCAAGGTGCAGGTGGATTTTGCCCGCGATATGCAAAGATCTGAAAGCAGTCAACAGCAATATGCTCGCCTGCTGGCAACCCTGGTGCGTAAACAGCAATTAATGCCATTCGATCGCCATGCCGTGGCCCGTGTGATCGACCAGAGTGCACGCCTTGCGGATGATAATGAAAAGCTGAGCACCCACATGCGTTCGATTCAGGACCTGATGCAGGAAAGTGATTACTGGGCGCGTGAACGTGGTGAAGCGACGGTAAACGCTGTCGATGTACAACAGGCAATCGATGCCCAGATCCGACGCGCCGATCGAATACGTGAGCGTTTAGAGGAAGAAACTCTACGCGGAACGATCATGATCGATACTGCAGGTAGCAAGGTTGGTGAAATTAACGGCTTGTCGGTGATGCTGCTGGGTGGATACAGCTTCGGTCGGCCGTCTCGTATCAGCGCGCGCGTCCGACTGGGCAAGGGCAATGTTGTCGATATCGAGCGTGAAGTCAAAATGGGTGGACCGATCCATTCCAAGGGCGTGCTGATACTGTCGCATTTTCTCGGTGCACGTTATGCGCTGGATTACCCGCTGTCATTGTCAGCCAGCCTGGTATTTGAGCAGTCCTATGGCGGTATAGAGGGCGATAGCGCGTCTTCCGCCGAACTCTATGCACTGCTGTCAGCCCTGGCTGAAGTACCGATCAGGCAATCACTGGCAGTCACCGGTTCGGTCAACCAGCATGGTGAAATCCAGGCCATTGGTGGTGTCAATGAAAAAATAGAAGGCTTTTTCGACCTGTGCAACAGCCGTGGTCTCAGCGGGCAAGAGGGCGTGCTGATTCCTGCATCAAACGTCAAGCACCTGATGCTGAGACACGATGTGGTGGCTGCTGTCGAGGAGGGCAGGTTTTCCGTATACCCGGTAAAAACGGTTGATGAGGGCATCGAGTTGCTCACGGGCGTCAGTGCGGGAACACGTGACGCGGATGGCAATTTTACCGCCGACAGTATCAACCGCCGGGTTGAAGACCGGTTGATACATTTTTCCATGCAATTGCAACGTTTTGCCAGGGCGGGCAAAAGCGAAGATGACACCAGGGATGATGGCGAATAATTAATGCGGGTAATGACGCTCTAATGAGACGAATCGCTGTAACACTCGATGCATGCCAGGTCAGCTCCAGCACGCTGGAAGAGGCAGTGCAGCTCGCCGCACGTATGGGTGCGCAGCTTGAAGGCATTTTTGTAGAAGATATCGATCTGATTCAACTCGCAGAACTGCCTTTTCTGCGCGAGTTCAGGTCAGTTTCACGTTCGGAAAATGCTATCAATCTGACACGAATGGAGCAGGAGTTGCGTGTGCTTGCACGTCGTGCTGAACGCCTGCTCGGTGAACATGCGGCGCGACAGAATGTATCCTGGTCATTTCGTATCTGGCGTGGATCCATTGACACTGAGCTACTGACGGCTGATACAGGTGCCGATGTATTCGCACTGACACGCATGGGTACTACCCTGGTGCGTGCAGCCACGAAAAAGGCTGTGAGCGTGGTGTTTACCGGCACTGACGCTTCCAGGCGCGCACTGGAGACTGCGATGAGTCTCACCATCGATCCTTATAAGGAACTCAATATCCTGTTGCCTGCAGAAAACGAAGCTGAAGCCATGCGTCTGCAGGAGCTGGCAACAATGCAGCTGGGCGATCATGCTGCAAGTGCAGATTTTACACCGCTGAAAGATGGATCACTGAATGACCTGCTTGAGGTGTTGGTTGATTCCAATAGCGCGGTGCTGATAGTCGAACGTGATAACAAACTACTGCGGGCGCAGTCTTTGAGACGCAGCTTGAACAATCTCAACTGTCCTCTGCTGATTGTGCGCTGATACCCAGCGTCTGCCTGTTGCCTTATACCACCGGCAATAGATTTACTGCCGGTAGCGTATTTATCACTCAGCCCAGGCGTATAATGTTCACATGTTTGAATTATTGCTGAACATCTGGACCGTTTTTCTGGATACGGCATTCTGGCTGTTGCTGGGTTTGCTGGCGGCGGGTTTTATCAAGTCCTATATCTCCGAAGACACCATGCAACGCTGGGTGGGTGGTAGCGGTTTCGCCGCCGTATCGCGTGCCGCATTGTTCGGCGCACCACTGCCATTATGCTCCTGTGGTGTATTGCCGGCTGCAATTGGTCTGCGCCGTTCTGGTGCTTCTAAAGAGGCCACTGTGTCTTTTCTCATATCTACACCGGAGACCAGTGTGGATTCAATAGCAGTGACTTATGCGCTGATGGGGCCGTTGATGGCCGTGTACAGGCCGATTGCAGCCCTGGTGAGCGCGATTGTGACAGGTATGATGACGGCCCTGGTCAATAACGAGGTGACAGCTGCGGTTGTGCCCGCCGACACCATCCCGTCATGTTGCAGTCATGAATCGAAGCCTGAAGAAAAGTCCTGTTGCGCAAGCGCTGATGAACCGAAACACGAACAGAGTTGCTGCGGCAGCAGTGAGCAGGCAATAGTAGAAAAACAGAATCGATTCCTCAGTGCGATCAGCTATGCAACTTCAGACTTGCTGGATGATATTGCAGCGTGGATGGCAGTCGGTATAGTGATCGCCGGCCTTATGTTGACTTTTATTCCGCCTGACTGGCTGGCGCAGTGGGGGCAGGGTCTGTTTGCGATGCTGATAATGCTGCTGGTTGGTATTCCCATGTACATCTGTGCGGTTGCATCAACACCGATTGCAGCAGGAATGATTCTGGCCGGTGTGTCGCCGGGTGTCGCGCTGGTTTTTTTGCTGGTTGGCCCCGCGACCAATATTGCCGGACTGGCACTTGTCAGCAAGGAACTCGGGATAAAAGTAACTGTTGTCTATCTGGCGGGAATTTCCGTTATCAGTGTGGCAATGGGATTGCTACTGGAGTATCTGCTGCAATCAACTGACTGGCAGGTAGATGTTCGACTGGGTGAAGCCAATATGATGCTGCCGATGTTTCTTTCCTGGGGTTCGGCTTTTCTGTTGCTGGTTCTTGCAATCAGACCACTGCGTAAGGCGCTGTTTCCTAAATTACGCTAAATCCATCAAACACAGGTTTTTGGTGCCTGTATAATACCGTGCTCCCGAATACTGACAGAAAATTGTAAATAGCTATGCCTTTGATTCGACCATTTGCCGGTTTACGGCCTGTACCCGAACATGCAGCCGATGTTGTTGCGCCTCCCTATGATGTATTGAATTCTGCTGAAGCGCGTGAGCGTGCGAAAGGCCGCCCCTGGAGTTTTCTGCATATATCCAAGGCCGAAATTGATTTGCCGGAAGATACTGATCCTTACGATCCTGCTGTATATGCCAAGTCAGCTGAAAACCTAAGGAAGCTGCTGGATGAAGGTATTCTGATGCGCGAAGACAAGGATTGTTATTACGTCTATCGCCTGATTATGAACGGTCATTCACAGACGGGCCTGGTGGCTGTCGCATCGGTTGCGGACTATGACATTAACCGCGTGCGTAAACATGAGTATACGCGACCTGCCAAGGAAGATGATCGTGTACGCCAGATCGAAGCGCTCAACGCGCAGACCGGCCCGGTTCTGCTGGCTTATAAATCACAGCGTGATATGGACGCGATTCTGGAAGCTGCAACGAAATCAGAGCCCGTGGTTGATGTCACCGCAGATGATGGTGTCCGGCATACGTTCTGGGTTGTTGATGATGATGAAACGATAAGACAGCTGACAGATGGTTTCGATGCCATGCAGGCAATTTATATTGCAGACGGTCATCACCGCTCTGCATCGGCTTCGCGTGTTGCCAAAACAAAAGGCGGCGATGGCAACCAGAACAGTGATTACTTTCTGTCTGTCATTTATCCGCATAACCAGATGAACATACTGGATTACAACCGTGTTATTACGGATCTCAATGGCTTATCAAAAGACGAATTGTTAAGCGAGATCGAAGCGTCATTCACGGTAACGGCCGAAGCTGCGGCTGTTAAACCCGGAGGTCCTGGAGAGTTCGGCATGTATGTCGAAGGTCAATGGTATCGTCTGAAAATATCCCCCGCATTAATACCCGATGATCCGGTGGCGAGTCTTGATGTCAGCCTGCTTGCAGATCATTTAATCGAACCGATTCTGGGTATCTCTGACCCGCGCACAGATTCACGCATCGATTTTGTCGGCGGTATTCGCGGCCTCGGCGAGCTGGAGAAGCGCGTCGATAGCGGTGAAATGGCCGTTGCTTTTTCATTGTTTCCAACCAGTATGGAGGCACTGATGGCCGTTGCTGATGCCAACGAAGTGATGCCGCCCAAATCCACCTGGTTTGAACCCAAGCTTGCGGACGGGCTGGTTTCGCACGTGCTGGATTAATAAAACAGTGACGAGGAACGAGGAACGAGGGACGAGCGGCGAGGCTGCCATTTTGAAAGTCACGTTTGTCGAAGCAGAAGCCCGATGTTTCAAGATATGAAAACAATCCGGGAGTGGGCGCTTGGTATCACGCTTGCTGTATCGATACTGCCTGTCGGCAATACGGCTATAGCGGAATTCAGTAATGAAGGTGTTATACATACTGTTTTTCTGTGGCTGAAGAAACCGGGAGATGTGCAGCACAGGCGTCAGCTGCTGATCGCTTCAGACCGGTTACGCAGCATTGAGGGTGTGCTCGACATCCGTTTTGGTGAAATGATCGAGAGCAACAGAGATATCGTAGATGACAGTTTTGATGTCGGCATCTATTTTTATTTCAGCGATGTTGCGGCCATGGACCGTTACCTGGCGCACCCCCTGCACCGGGCGACTGTGGAGCAGGATATTACACCTCTGGTGGAGCGTATCGTCGTGCATGATTTCCAGCATACGGTCATCAGGTAAAGGCGGTGTAATTTCTTTTCAATCGGCGTATATTGAGTGTATGTTCCCAGCCAGGAGACATACCATGCAGACAGCTTATACTCCCCGAGACTGTACCCCCCTGCAGTCCAATCTCCCGATAGAGCGCCCGGAAGAACCACCTGAACTTGTTCATTTTCATGATTCGGCGATGCAGGTTTTCACTGATTTCTCTCGTGTTTACCCGGTAACCATTACGGCTGACAGGACGATTGATTATGCCCTGCATAAAATGAAGAACTCGGGTGTTCGACTGTTGCTTGTCGTGGATAAAAAGCATCGCATGATCGGCCTGATCAGTGCTTACCAGATCATGGGTGACGACCCGGTCAGGCTGGCTCAGGACAAACAGCTGGATCATGGCCAGATCACGGTTGCTATGCTGATGCAGCCACAGAGAGACATAAGGGTTGTTGAATTAAGTCATCTGCGTGATGCCAGGGTGGGGCATATCGTCGCAACATTACATCAACTGGAACAGAAACATATGATTGTGGTCGACCAGGGCAAAGTTAGCGGTTTGTTTTCTGCCAACCAGATCAGCAGGCAGCTGGGCAGAAAAATCCTGCAAGAGGAGATGCCGGCACATTCGCTTGCTGAAATGGTGCATACAATCGGTTAGTCGCCGCTGAAGCTGCATAAGCAATCATATCGATGATCAGTATAGAGCTTTGTGGATTTAATTAATATATATGTTAAATTAATGTAAATATTAATTAACTGGAGTCGTGATGTCCGAGGAATCGATTGATCCCGCTGTTTTGAACTGGCTCAAGCAACTGAAATCAGGACCGGGTACAGGCACTGGCTGGATCAGGGCGGTCCGCACCCGGTGCAGCATTCAGGGAAAGCAGCTCGCAAAAAAAATGCAGGTAAGCCCGGCCAGAATCTCCGTACTTGAAAAAGATGAGCAGCGCGGTGCAGTCACGCTGAAAATGATGCAAAAAGCCGCTGACGCACTTGACTGTACCTTTGTGTATGCCTTGATCCCGAAATCGCAGCAGCACCAGGCGAAACCCAGGATTCAGCTCGATTCAGCACATATGAAAGGGGACAAAGAGCGCCAGTTTACTGATCTGCAAAAGCAATACGAGCGCAGTCTTTCAAAAACGGCCGGTAACTGAAACATGTATAATCGGCCGCTAATATAATGATGGCCATATCAACGGTTTAGTTCACAGTGGCTCTCTTCAAAACATCTCAGCACGTACAGGATCAGCTTTGCCGTACCAGAAACTTGAACAACGATTGTCAGCGATAATTGATTCTGCAAAGGTCGGCACCCTGTCACAGTCAAAAATCGGCATCGAAAAAGAAAGCCTGCGTGCGGCAGAAACCGGTGGAATATCACAGACGCCCCATCCGCAGTCACTGGGTTCGCCGCTAACCAACCCCTATATCACCACTGATTTTTCCGAAGCAATGATGGAGCTGATTACGCCGCCCTGTGACTCGGTTGAGCAGGCACTGGACTTTTTGAATGATCTGCAGGTGTTCGTTTATTCTCAATTAAGAGAAGAGATTCTATGGGCGACGAGCATGCCCTGCGTAGTGGAAAGCGGTGACAGCATACCTGTTGCACAGTATGGTAAGTCCAATGCCGGTATGATGAAAACGGTATATCGACGCGGCCTGGGTTATCGCTACGGCCGCACCATGCAGGTGATTGCCGGCATCCATTTCAATTATTCGTTTTCCGATAGTTTCTGGGCAATGTACCAGGATATTGAAAAGGATAAGCAGCAGACACAATCATTTATTTCAAACCAGTATATGTGTCTGATCAGGAATATGCTGCGTTATGGCTGGTTGATACCCTATTTGTTTGGCGCTTCTCCCGCGGTATGTAAATCATTTCTTCACGGCAAGCCATCCCTGCTGTCATCATTTAATGAAAATACCGTGTATGAACCCTATGCGACTTCACTGCGCATGGGTGATATCGGATATACCAATAACAAGGAAAGCATGGCGGGAATCAAGGCTAACTATAACAGCCTTGAGACCTATATCGAGAGCTTGAGATATGCTATTGAAACGCCATTTGATGAATATGAAAAAATTGGCGTCAAGGTTGATGGCGAATACCGCCAGCTCAATGCCAATATTCTGCAAATAGAAAACGAGTATTACAGCACGGTACGTCCCAAGCAGGTATTGCGTGATAACGAAAAGCCGACCAATGCACTGGAGCAGCGTGGTATTGAATATATAGAACTACGATCTATTGATGTTAACGCGTTTGATCCATTAGGAATCAATGAAGAGCAATTGCGATTCCTTGAGATCTTTGTGCTGTTTTGCCTGTTGCAGGAAAGCCCCGCATTATCGCCGAATGAGATTAACGAAATTGACATGAACCTGGTGCAGGTTGCCCATATGGGCCGCGAACCTGGCATCAGGCTCTCATGTAATGATGAATCAATCGAGTTGAAACAATGGGCGAGTGAATTGCTGGCTGTGATGCAGGGTGTCGCGCAATTACTGGATGATGCCCATGACTGTAAGTCCTATACCGAAAGCCTTGGTAGTCAACTCGACTGTGTACTTGATCCTGCAATGACGACATCTGCCCGCATGCTGGAAGAAATGCGCGACAACGACGAGGGTTTCTTTCACTTCGCAAGACGCATGTCATTGGAGCATCATAACTATTTTAATACGCTGGCACTGACAGAAGACAGGAAGCGTCAGTTCGAGCAGGCCGCAAATGATTCAATAGCCCTGCAGCTTGCGATCGAAGCGGATGATACGATCGACTTCGATGAATATCTGAGGCGCTACTTTGCGCAGTAGCGCCTAGCCCGCATTTCTCACCAGGCGGCGTCGGATACTAATAAAATGCTGGTCATAAAAAGAGAAATCGAGATGATTGATAATACAGCGTGTTATTCAGGAGTGCCTATCACGGTTCAGGCTGGTCTTCGTGTCCGTAAGCTTGCTCTTCACTCAAACCGTAGCTATGGCTACGCTTTTCGCTCCAGAGCGGCGCTTACGAACATGAATCCTGCGCCTGCTCCCGTGATCCTGGTGAGAAATGCGGGCTAGTGTTAACAGGCCCTAAATAAAATATAATCAAATACTCATTAATTTAAGTCTGCTTACATGTTTAACTGGATCGACAAGCTACCGGTAAAAGCGCTGTTCGTAGTGGCGGTTTTCTTTGCGCTGGCGCCACTTAAACCTGAACCTCATTTGATTGAGAAACTCAGGATGTTGTCCGAGGGCGCATTGACCCGGCCGATTGATATCTTTGACCTGTTCATGCATGGTTTGCCGTTAGTGCTGCTGGCGATTCGGTTAATCAGGATGCAGATGAATAAATGACAAAACCTGTTTATTACATCTTTTACGCGCTGATTGTATTAATGGCTGCGCCTTTAGAAGCGAGTGATGTATCTGAGGCCATCAATGCCATGCGTGCCGGCAACTTTGCCGAAGCCTACTGTGTGCTCAAGCCATATGCAGAATCCGGAGATGCGGAGGCGCAATACAACATTGGCTGGATGTATCTTAATGGCTATGGGCTGATGATGAATGACAGTAAGGCACTGGAATGGTGGCAGCGCGCATCCGATCAGGGCTATACCGATGCGAGTTTTTCAATTGCCATGCTTTACAGCCTTGGAGAAGGCCAGGTTGAGAGAAACATGGACAAGGCGATTGAATATTACCTGATGGCCGTAGAGGATGGCCATGAGGACGCCAACATGATTGTCAGGTCGATGCTGGCCAGGGATGACAAATCAATCCGCCAGCACAGGCAGGAAATCGTACGCACCTATGGTTATCTACTGGGACCTTTATTTGATGTCAAAGTCGAGCGCGCAAACCTGCGCCGGGAGCCTTCACTCGAAAGTGAAATTGTCACTGTACTCAACCAGGGGGAGGTCATGGTTGAATTATCAGCCAAAGGCAAGTGGATGCAGGTTGGTGTGCTGAAGAGCGGTGAGGTTGCCTGGATATACAGATCACTGTTGCAGCCCCATGTGCTGACAAACATGAGCTTTTAGCCCGAAACACCCATCAGTATTTTTATCCGGTCAACATAATTCCGGGTTTCAAGCGGCATATAAGGTTTGACTTCCTGCCACAACGGCGAATCCGTTTGCAGCTTCCTCGAAGCATTGAGGATCCTGCCGTAGCCTGCGTTATAACTGGCGAGTGCCAGGTACAGCCGGTCCTGCTCCGGCGTCGTAGGGAATTTCCTGTATAGAAGACGGTCGTAATAAATCCCGGCAGCAATGTTCCAGCGTGGCTGATCGACTTCCGCGAAGTGCGGGTTCTTGTCAGTAATTTCCTTGAACGTATCGGGCATGATTTGCATCAGGCCTCTTGCGCCGACATGGCTGACAGCGTCGGCGTTCAGGTTGGATTCGGCAATTGCCTGTGCCTTGAACCAGTGCCAGTCGAATAACGGACCGAAGTAACGCTTGCTGTATTTGCGAAAGTGCCGGTCATATTCATCTGTCCATTTGTCTGAATCCACGGGGTGGTTACTCAATGCAAAAACCGTGGTAATACAGAACAGTGTGATGAACAGCAGGAATATTCTATCTGGCAGCATGGCCTGCATGGTAACAGACCCGGGTTAGCTCAGGCCCAGACCAATAACAAGTCCTAAGGCGGTCCCCACGCCGATAAACAGCCCCATGACCATCAGTCCGACGGCAATATTGCCTTTGCCGAGCTCGTCGCTGATATTGAAGCTGACGATTTTATTAAACATGCTGCAGCCCAGTTTCATGAACAGCAATGTCAGCACGCCGCCTAATATGACATACAGAAAATTGAGAACAATCGGGTCAAGTTGTGATGACATTTACGATCTCCAGTGAACCTGTATGAAAGTATAGACGAGTATCTTCAGTTCTTGCCGCCACCCTCGCACGGGGGAGATTCAGGCGCCGTGCCCTTGTCGAACCATTCTTCCATGGTCAGGGTATGTAGCGCAAGTGCATGGATAGCGCCCTTGAGCTCCTGCTCCAGTGCCTTGTTGACCAGGCGGTGGCGTGCTACGGGCATCTTGCCCTTGAATTCATCGCTGACAATGACAACCTTGAAATGGGACTCGGAGCCTTCAGGCACATTGTGCATGTGGCTTTCATTTATCACTTCAAGGTGCTCAGGTGACAGGGCCTGTTCGAGTTTGCTGGTAATTGTCTGTTGCATGTTCATCGGGATATATTATCACGCAATAATATTTGGGAAGCTCTGAATACTTCATCCATGAATTATCAGAACACGAGCAGGATAAAATGCAATATCCTCCTGTTCTTCATTTTCAATGGCTTATCGGCCACTGACAATGGCAGCACATCCATGCGTTGAGGAAACCCTGACAATCAGGGTTTCAGTAGAACAGTAAGCCGGCGAGGTCGCCAAATCCCCACACCAGGGTGCCGACAACCAGCAGGTAAAAACCTCGCAGGCCATTTTCCCAGATATCTTCATCAAGGCCGCGTGAGCGTTGCAGGGTTCCGCGCTTGATGTCCTCCGCAAAGTCTCGATTGAAGTTCTGCTCGTTATAGCTGCGGCGTATCTTTAACCGGCGGCTGTTCTCGATAACCTGACTGGATGTAAGGAATATGCCAATGACTACAATCATCGAACCTGAACGCGCAAACCAGGACCAGTCATTTTGATCAAAGCTGAGCCATACGCCAATGATAAATACAGTAACGCTAAGCAGTAATGCCTTGCGCGTGGATAGCATGACGTGTCTTTTCAGCGCAGGTCGTTTTTTAAGTGCTCGCCGGATGACCGTTTCATAACGATACACTTGGCTTACTCCCGTGGTAATCCTGCCACCGGTTGTCGATGAATGCCTCAAGTGGCCGGAAACATTGCTTGTATTTCATTTTGTTACTGTTTTCAATCAGGTAGCCAAGATACAGGTATTCGAGCTCCATGAGTTTTGTATGTTCGATCACCTTTAGCACGCAATAGGTACCCAGGCTGCGGTTCGGCGCATCAGGTGTGTAATAGCTGTACACTGCCGAAAGCCCTGAATGAACACGGTCACATACAGCCACAGCCAGCAGCTGATTGTTTTCTCTGAGCTCCAGAAAGAATGTGTCGCTCCAGTCACTGTAAAGGAAACTCTTATAGTCTTCAGGTACAGGGTTCGCCATGTTGCCATGTGCATGGCGCGCATTGATATAGCGCCTGTACAGTTCAAAGTGCTCATCCGTGCAAGCAGCTTTTACCACATGTGTTGAGCAGTTTTGATTAATTTGCAGACAACGGCGCTGGCTCCTGTTGGGCCTGAACCTGTTGACAGGAGCGCGGCAGGGAATGCATTGCTCGCAATGTCTGCAATGTGGCCGGTATGTGTGACTGCCACTGCGTCTGTATCCGAGTTCGATGAGCTGGCTATACAGCTGCATATCCATCGGCACGCCCGGATCAGGCACCAGATTGGTTGCCCAGTGGCCGGGCAGATAACCGCACTCATGCTCGGTAGTGAGGTACAGATTGAGGTTCTGTGAGCTCATGGTGGAATAATACCACCAGATTTAGCGGCATCAAAAGTAATCACGGCCGATGACTGTCTCGTGCCCAAGTGCTGCTATAATGCCGCGTTTAAATGCCGAACCTGCTTGATAACAATCATGTCACGAGAACAACGCCTGGCAAAGTTTTACGATTTGCTGAAACAACGAATTTTGATCCTGGACGGTGCCATGGGCACCATGATCCAGCGCTGCAATCTGGGTGAGGCGGATTATCGTGGTGAGCGCTTTGCCGACTGGCCTTCCGACCTAAAGGGCAATAATGACCTGCTGGTGCTGACCCGGCCCGACGTTATTCGCGATATCCATAGCCAGTATCTCGACGCAGGCGCCGATATTATCGAGGCCAACACCTTCAACGCGACTCGCGTAGCCATGGCTGATTACGCCATGGAAGAGCTCAGCTATGAAATCAATGTCGCGGCTGCACGACTGGCGCGCGAGGCGGCTGATGCTGTCGGCACGGATGACAGCCCGCGCTTCGTTGCCGGTATTCTCGGGCCGACCAACCGCACCTGCTCCATATCACCTGATGTGAATGATCCGGGTTTTCGCAATATCACGTTTGAGCAACTGGTCGATGCCTACTGCGAATCAACACGGGGACTGATCGAGGGTGGCACCGACATCATCCTGATAGAGACCATCTTCGATACCTTGAATGCCAAGGCGGCCATTTATGCCGTCAAGCAGGTTTTCGAGCAAGACAATATCGAATTGCCGATAATGATTTCCGGCACGATTACTGACCAGTCCGGCCGCACATTGACCGGCCAGGTAACCGAGGCCTTTTATAATTCATTGAGCCATGCCGAACCCGTGTCCATTGGGCTCAACTGTGCACTCGGGCCCGATGATCTGCGCCAGTACGTGGAAGAAATGTCGCGCATTTCGCAATTCTATATTTCAGCGCATCCCAATGCCGGTTTGCCCAATGAAATGGGTGGTTATGATCTCGGTGCCGATGACATGGCCACGGCAATCGCGGAATGGGCCGAGAGTGGTTTTCTGAATATCGTCGGAGGCTGCTGTGGTACAACTCCGGACCATATTCGCGCATTTGCTGAAGCCGTTAAACACAAGCAGCCGCGCAAAATACCACAACTGCCGGTTGAGTGCAGGCTGTCAGGCCTGGAGCCGTGCAATATAGGCGAAGACTCGTTGTTCGTGAATGTCGGTGAACGCACCAATGTGACCGGTTCGGCGAAATTCAAGCGATTGATCAAGGATGAGGAATATGAAGAAGCGCTGAGTGTCGCACAGCAACAGGTTGATGATGGCGCCCAGATTATCGACATCAACATGGATGAGGGAATGCTCGACTCGGTCGCCGTGATGAAGCGCTTCCTCAACCTGATTGCTGCCGAACCGGATATATCACGTGTACCGGTCATGATCGATTCTTCCAAATGGGAGGTCATCGAAGCTGGATTACGTTGCATCCAGGGCAAGAGTATCGTGAATTCGATATCGCTCAAGGAAGGTGAAGACGCTTTCATAGAGCATGCAAAAAAGGTCCGCCGTTACGGTGCGGCGGTTATCGTGATGGCTTTCGATGAACAGGGCCAGGCAGATACATTTGAACGCAAGGTCGAAATTTGTACGCGTTCGTACCGGGTACTCACCGAGCAGCTCGGCTTTCCGCCGCAGGATATCATTTTTGATCCGAATATATTTGCCGTGGCAACCGGGATTGAAGAGCACAATAACTATGCCGTGGATTTTATCGAGGCAACGCGCACCATCAAGCAGACATTGCCGCACGCAATGGTGTCCGGCGGTGTATCCAATGTGTCGTTTTCTTTTCGCGGCAACAACCCGGTGCGCGAAGCGATTCACTCGGTGTTCCTCTACCACGCAATCAAGGCTGGCATGGACATGGGCATCGTCAATGCAGGTCAGCTGGCCGTATATGACGACCTGCCCGGGGAACTGAGGGAAGCCGTTGAAGATGTCATTCTCAATAAATCAGATGATGCCACTGATCGCCTGATCGAGATCGCACCTGCTTACATGGGTGATGGCGCAACAGCGCACATCAAGGAAGACCAGGCCTGGCGCGATAAACCGGTGAATGAAAGGCTTGCGCATGCGCTGGTAAAAGGTATCACCGAGTACATTGATGAAGATACGGAAGAAGCCAGGCAACAGGCTGAACGCCCATTGCATGTGATCGAAGGCCCATTGATGGATGGCATGAACATCGTGGGTGATCTGTTTGGTGAAGGCAAAATGTTCCTGCCACAGGTAGTGAAGTCTGCACGCGTGATGAAAAAGGCCGTGGCGCATTTGATGCCTTACCTGGAAGCGGAGAAAAATTCGGCCAGCAGCAGTAATGGCAAAATTCTGATGGCGACAGTTAAAGGTGATGTACACGATATAGGTAAAAATATTGTCGGCGTGGTGTTGCAATGCAATAACTATGAAGTGATTGATCTGGGCGTGATGGTATCCGCGGATACGATATTGCATGAAGCGGAAAAACATCAGGTTGATATCATAGGTCTGTCCGGTTTAATAACACCTTCGCTGGAAGAAATGGCGCACATGGCAGCTGAAATGCAGCGCCTGGGTCTTGATATTCCATTGTTGATTGGTGGCGCCACCACTTCACGTATACATACTGCAGTGAAGATCGATCCGAAGTATTCCGGTGCGGTTGTTTATGTGCCGGATGCATCACGTGCGGTCGGGGTCGCCGGCGAGCTGTTGAGTGAAGATCGTGGTGATGGCTACGTTAAAAGCATCAAGGATGAATATGCCCAGATGAGAGAGCTGCGCGAGCAGCGCGCTTCCACGAAAAAAACAGTGTCGCTGCAACAGGCGCGCGACAATGGTTTTAAAGATGACTGGGATAATTACACACCACCGGTGCCGACATTCCTTGGGCTGAAAACGTTCGATGACTATGATCTGCAGGAGCTGGTCGATTACATCGACTGGACACCTTTCTTTCATACCTGGGAACTGGCCGGCAAGTACCCCAAGATACTGGATGATGAAGTCGTGGGCGAGCAGGCAAGGCATTTGTTTGCAGATGCGCAGGACATGCTGCGGAAGATCGTTGATGAAAAGTGGTTGACTGCACGCGCCGTTATCGGCTTTTTCCCGGCCAACAGTTTTGATGATGACATCCTGGTATTTTCCGATGAATCACGCGATGAAGTTGTCACGGTGTTGCATCATTTAAGACAACAACTGGCGAAGCCGGCGGAAAGACCGAACTGGTGCCTGTCTGATTTCCTCGCGCCTGTGGAAACAGAGGTCAAGGATTACATCGGTGCCTTTGCGGTCACGACCGGGGTAGGTATCGAGGAGCACGTAAGGCGGTTCGAGGCTGCACACGATGATTACAGTAGCATTATGCTCAAGGCGCTGGCCGACCGCCTGGCCGAAGCTTTTGCCGAACGCATGCATGAACGCGTACGCAAGGAATTCTGGGCATATGCGGCCGATGAAAAGCTGACGAATGAGCAGCTGGTCGCTGAAGAGTACCGGGGTATCAGGCCGGCCCCGGGTTACCCGGCCTGTCCGGACCATACCGAAAAGCAGGCCTTGTGGGAACTGATCGAGCCGGACAGGAATGCCGGTGTCGAAATTACTGACAGTTTTGCAATGTATCCGGCTTCTTCAGTTTCAGGCTGGTATTTTTCACACCCGAAGTCGCAGTATTTTGGAACCGGAAAAATTCAGCGTGACCAGGTTGAGGATTATGCAGAGCGTAAGAACCTTGAAAAACAGGTAGTTGAGCGCTGGCTGGCGCCGGTACTGGCTTACGATACCTGATTGTCGGGATATCTGACGCAGTCCGAATTTAATTAACTTATTGTATTTAAATAGAATATTTAAATGTTTGCTGAATCCGGATGCGGACCGGCGCTGGCAGGGTGTCAGTATAGATTACATTCACGTGTATTCTCATTCATTGGTCCCTACAAATAAATATAAAAAACAATAAGTTATAAAAATTGGCAAGGTAAATGCATAATCAATATAGGTTTTACAGAAGTTCTTTCCTGCTGTTTGAAAGAAAAGCTGTTTGCAAGATGTAAGACTCTCTCACCTTTTGCCGGTACCCTGTACCGGCATTTTTTTGCATGGAATACGGATATTCAGATCCTGTTTTCAAGCGCATGTCAATCTTTAAAAGCTGTGGATAACTTTGGGGATAATTCTGCACCAGGATGAAGCGCTGCGCGTCCCGGCATGATCTGGACCTGGTCTAGTAAAAAATTGTATCTTGAATAAAAATCCTATATAAAACAATAAAATATAAATTATTTTATAAAAAGTATTGACAGTTTACGTTCATAATGTTCTTCTAATATTACCGTCATTGGGAATATTTTCCAGCCTGTGTACAACTCTGGTCAGAATATATAATTCCCAGTTACATTTGTATAAACGGCCTGACTTAAACAAGTATTTCAGCAGGTTATAATCCCCGTCTATTTGATCACCTCAAACCATGTCCATCATTCGTTTACGAAACATCAGCATCAGTTTTGGCGGTCCTGCCATTCTGCACAACATCAGCCTGTCAATCGATGCCGGTGAACGTGTATGCCTGCTCGGCAGGAACGGCATGGGTAAATCGACCCTTATGAAAGCCATTGCCGGCGATATTGTGCCTGATAGTGGCGAGATCGAGCGCCAGCAGGGACTGGTGACGGCAAAACTGGATCAGCAGGTCAATATCGGCGCGGGTGGTGCCGTGTTCGACGTCGTGGCTCAGGGACTGGGCGATGCAGCAGAGCTGCTGAAAGCCTATCATCATGCCGTTCACAAGCTTGCAGTGGAGCATAATGGCAGGGCCGAAGCAGAGCTGGAGAAAGCCCAGCATGCAGTCGAGGTGGCGGGGGCTTGGCAGCTGAACCAGCAGGTTGAATCCATACTCAGCCGAATGAAGCTCGATGGCGATGCCATGATTGAGACCCTGTCAGGCGGCATGAAAAGGCGCGTTCTGCTGGCGCGGGCGCTGGTGCAGAAACCGAACTTGCTGCTGCTGGATGAACCCACCAACCACCTCGATATCTCTGCAATAGACTGGCTGGAGGAGCAGTTGCTGGCGTACAACGGAGCCCTGCTGTTTGTCACCCACGACAGGGCGTTTCTACGCAAGCTGGCTACAAGGATTATCGATCTCGACCGTGGCGAGTTGAAAAGCTATCCCGGCGATTATGAGAACTTCCTCAGGCGCAAGGATGAGTTTCTCAAGGCGGAAGCAGAAGCCAATGCGCGTTTTGACAAGAAGCTTGCGCAGGAGGAAGTCTGGATACGCCAGGGCATCAAGGCGCGGCGCACACGTAACGAGGGCAGGGTGCGCGCATTACAGAAATTGCGCAATGAACACCGGCAGCGAAGGGATCTTCAGGGCAGGGCCGTTATGAAGATTTCCGAGGCGGAGCGTTCGGGCAAGCTGGTGGTAGAGGCAAACGACATTGGCTTCAGCTACCATGGAATGCCTCTGGTGAAGGACTTCAGTACGACCATTATGCGTGGCGACCGCATTGGTGTTATCGGTCCCAATGGTGCAGGCAAAACAACCCTGCTGAATATACTGCTCGGTGAGCTTGAGCCGCAACAGGGCAGGGTAAAAACAGGAACCAATCTCGCCGTTGCCTATTTCGATCAAATGAAAGCGCAACTCGATGAAGAAGCATCGGTTATCGATAATGTATCGCACGGCCGTGAAAGAATAGATATCAACGGTAAATCCAAACATATCATCGGCTATTTGCAGGAATTTTTATTCTCACCGGAACGCGCACGTTCCCCGGTCAGGTCGCTTTCTGGAGGTGAACGCAGCCGTTTACTGCTGGCACGGCTGTTTTCGCAGCCTGCCAACGTGCTGGTACTGGATGAGCCGACCAATGACCTCGATATCGAAACCCTGGAGCTGCTGGAAGAACTGCTGCTGGAGTTTGCCGGTACGGTGCTGCTGGTCAGTCATGACAGGGAATTTCTAGACAATGTGGTTACCAGTACCCTCGTGTTTGAGGGCGGTGGCAAGGTGGCCGAGTATGTTGGAGGCTATGAAGACTGGATCAGGCAGCGCGAGATCGACCCATTCAGTGACTCCCCGCTGAAGAATGATGCCGCCAGCAGGGGCAAGGAAGTCATTCAAAAGAAACCGAACAAGCTCGGTTACAAGGATCAGCGCGAGCTGGACAAGTTACCGGAAAGAATTGAGTTGCTGGAAACACGGATTCAACAGTTGACTGAGGAAATGGGTCAGGCTGAATTCTTCCTGCAGGACAAAGACATTATCGTCAATGCGCAGCAGGCGCTTGAGGCTGCCAATGCTGACCTGGATGCCTGTTATAAACGTTGGGAACAGCTGGAGTCAGCCGAGTTCTGATTGGATTGTACGTTGCTAAAGTAATGATTCATTCAGATTCAATCCTGACTATTTCTGATAACAATATCCTTGATTATCTTTGCCAATGTGCGTGTTGCAGGCCCGGTGTTTTCACTATTACCGTATATCATCTGTAATGAAGCACGATATTGCTGGCCTTCTGTCAGCGGTAAAACTTTCAGGATCTTTTTATCGATATAGCTGCTGATAACGTGGCGAGGTAACCAGCCGAATCCGAGCCCGTTGCTGATCGCAGTCACGGCAGTATCAATACTGGTGACACTCCACTGGTGGTGGGCTTGCAACCAGCCGAAATCTATTTTTCTGGCGTAACCTGAATCCCGGATGATGACCTGCAAGTGCTTATCAAGATCACTCACGGTTATTGGCCGTTTCAGTTTGTGCAAAGCGTGATCAGGATTGGCGACGGCAATAAAATCGATGCTTATCAGGTGATCGCCAAGAAACCCGGAGGGTGCGCTGGCGCCAATAACAAGATCCGCAAAACCTTCGACCAGTGCATCTTCCGCACCCGAAAGGACCACCTCGTTCAACTGTACGCGTGTGCCCTTGCTTTGAGGCTCGAACAGCTTGAGCGCCTGCATCAGAAAGGCGGGTGGAAAAGCGGCATCGACAACCAGGATAATATCCGGTTCCCAGCCCTGTTCCAGTGTATTCGCAAGCTGCTCCAGCTGCTCGGCTTCACGCAGAAGTTGCTGCGAGCGGCGATACAGAACTTCACCATGTTCTGTTAAGCGGGCTTTGCGGCCGACAATTTTGAATACTTCAACACCAAGCAGATCCTGCAAGCGGGAAATATGATAACTCACAGAAGACTGGCTGCGATTGAGCATGGCTGCAGCCTGCGCGTAGCCTCCGGTTTCTACCACGGCATTAAGGCTGCGCCACTGGTCAAGTGAAATACGAGGGGTAAACATATCTAGAGTTTAGATCGAAATCATTAATATTATGTACCTTTATATCGAATATACCACTCCATAATGGTGTTGTGCATTAATATATTTGAGGATCGGGAAATGGATAAAGTACCCGAACTGTCTGGCAGAATTTTACTTGGGCATATTTTTCTGCTTGCCGGCATTAATAAAATCCCGGCTTATGAAGCAACGGCAGGCTATATGGAGGCGATGGCTGTGCCGGGTATGTTGTTCCACTGGTGATCTTGCTGGAGATCCTTGGAGGACTGGCATTGATCACTGGATTCAGGACCAGGTGGGCCGCGATAGCGCTGGCTGGATTCACCATTGTGGCAGCGATACTGTTTCATGCCGACTTCAGTGACCAGACCCAGATGATCCTGTTTATGAAGAACTGGGCCATCACCGGTGGTTTATTGCTGGTATACGTGTACGGTGCAGGCGAAATAAGCATCGACCGAAAGATGGCTCGCTAGACTGTCCAGAGTTCAAGCCGCATGCCAGGTAAAGCGGTGGCAATAGAATTGAGCATGGATGCCCGTCGTATGCAGCAAATAGCCCAGGCAATGAACATATCCAGCTGAGGGAGGTGAAACAGTCATGCAATCATTTATTCGAAATGCAGTGAGCGGTGCGGAAGGCGATGGTGCTTCAGTAGATCGACTGTTTCCGGTACAGGGGTTTATGAACTTTGATCCGTTTGTGTTGTGGGATGACTTCACGATTAGGGCTGGCGCCGGGTTCCCTGATCATCCACATCGAGGTTTTGAAGGAATCACTTATGTATTTCAGGGTTCAGTTGAGCACAAAGACAGTCTAGGCAATGAATCTAAAGTTAGCAGCGGCGGCTTGCAGCGGTTTACTGCGGGTAAGGGTATCGTGCATTCAGAGATGCCGTCAGCACAGGGTGTTACGCGTGGTATCCAGATGTGGGTCAATCTTCCATCCGTGCTCAAGCAGCTTGAGCCGGATTACCAGAAGGTCGATTCTGACACAGTTCCCGAGCGCATAGTAAGCAACGGTGTAGTGCGTGTGCTTTCAGGTGAAGATTCACCTTTGCGGCTGAATACGCCTGTAATGTATCTAGATGTGCAGCTTGACTCAGGTGGTGAGATGGGTGAGCCGGTACCGGCAGAGTATCGAGGGCTTGTTTATGTGATTGCGGGTTCGTGTGAAGTAAATGGACAGCCGCTGGAGCAGGGTAGTGCGGTATTCATGGAAGATGTTACTGCCGTGAATGTGATTAGCAGCTCGCCGTGCAGGTTCATGCTGTGCTTTGGCCAGCCCCACGGAGAACCGATCCATCAGCATGGACCCTTTGTCGATTAGCCGAAGCACGTTTAATTTGTTTTCCACAGAGGCCACAGAGGTGTTTCAAGGCTTTTCAACGCAAAGGCGCAAAGACGCCAAGAGCGCAAAAGATTAATATTTTATTTAAGAACTGACACATGAATTTCATCGCGATTCATCCAGGCTGTCGCATTTATTCCCCGTGAAGTTTGCCGAGGCATTCGGCTTTGATAGGGAAAATCAGGCAGGAGGCCTGATTTAGTCCTGTCGAGCCCGGACGGCGAGTCAGGACGGCCCGTAGGCAAAGCCGAATGCCTCGGGACCCGAAGGGCAAACTGGTCGGGCGGCGTTGTTTTGGTTACTTTTCTTCCGCTGCAGGAAGAAAAGTAACTCGCCATCAGGGCGAAACTGAATGTAAATAAATGCGATCAATTAAAAATTTGCGACTAAAGACGCTCCTGCGAATCAACAATAACCTCAGTGTACTCGTGTGACCTCTGCGTCTAATCAAATATCAATTCCGGGAAACCGGCATTACCCTGTACGCCACCCGTATGCACAGCGACGATGCGCGTGCCTGCTTCGAATGCACCTTTGCTGATCAGGTCAAACAATCCGAAGAACATCTTTCCTGTATATACAGCATCGAGTTCAATAGCAAAATCTGATTTGAAACTTTTTATAAAAGCAAACAGTTCTGCTGATGTCCTGGCGTAACCACCAAAATGATAGGCGTTTTCTATGTGCCAGTTATGTACGGAAGGGCGCCCGCATTCAGTCAGCATTTTTGTAATGTCGCTGTTGAGAAAGCCTGCACCTTTTAGAACGGCAAAACCAATGGCGTGCTGATCCGTGTTCAATGCAGTTGCAATACCGGCAAGAGTTGCGCCTGTTCCACACGCGACAGTAATGGTGTCAAAGGAAATATCAATATCCGTTACTATTTCGGCGCAGCCTTTCAAAGCCAGTTGATTACTGCCGCCTTCCGGCAGTAGATAAAAATCACCATAGCATTGATGTAATTCATTTATGAAGCCGGTCGAGGTTTTGTTGCGATATGTTTCACGGTTCACATACTCGAGCTGCATGCCGCAAGAACGTGCAAATTGCAGGGTGGGATTCAGTCTGTCATGTGATTCACCCCTGATAATGCCGATAGTTTTGAAACCGAAGCGTTTCCCAGCGGCAGCCGTTGCATAGATATGGTTTGACCAGGCGCCACCGAAAGTGAGCAGGGTGTTATGGTCCTGTTTTCCGGCCTGTATAAGGTTGTACTTGAGTTTTCGCCACTTGTTGCCGCCAAAATAGCTATCAGCGAGGTCCTCGCGTTTAACATATAAAGAAACGCCTGCTTTTTCGAGCAGGCGTGATTCAAGCTTCTGGATGGGGGTGTCGTTTACAGAAAACGCGATTGAGTTCAGCGTTTTTCTACCACGTGAATAACCCTGGAATATTCAAAAAATACAACACGGTCAGGGTATGTCCAGCTGGTGATGGGTGGTTCGCCTACAGCAGGTGAGATTTCTGCGGGACGACCCAGTTCATTCTGAACCTTGTCCATCGACATGCCGCGTCTTGGAAAATCCAGTGGGCTGATTACGATGGTGTCACCGGGCTGCATTTCGAGTACATCGCCGCTGACCTGTTCAACCACAACGTCTTCAACTATGACTTCTTCCGCGACAGTTTCTTCTACCACTACGACGGCCTGCTCCGGCTGTTCAATCACCACTGGTTGAGCCTGATCGGGTTCGTCATAACGATCTGACATGGCAGGGCGGTCGGCCATTGCCATGGCTGGAATCATCAGCCCGGCTAGAATAATTATTTTTTTATACATAACTCCCTCTTCGCAATAGTGCGCGTGCTCCTTCAGAGTGTAGCACTTGCAACGGGATTTTGCGGTCTGAAGCAGCTGCATCTGTCATGGTGAGCAGGGCTGTTGCGGGGTTTAACTGTTGTATTTCTGCAGTACCAGGCAGGCATTTGTGCCGCCAAAGCCAAAGTTGTTCGACATCACAGTGTTCAGTTCAACATTGTCTTTTCTTTCGGTAACGATAGGCATGTCTTTAGCCGCTTCGTCCAGGTTGTCGATATTCGCTGAAGCCTGGATGAAGCTGTTTTCGACCATCAGCAGGCTGTAAATCGCTTCCTGTACACCTGATGCGCCCAGCGAATGTCCTGCCAGCGATTTGCTCGAGCTGATTGGTGGAACCTTGTCGCCAAAAGTTTCGCGAATCGCTTCCAGTTCCCTGGTGTCACCAACAGGTGTGCTGGTGCCATGAGTATTGATATAGTCGAGCGGTTGTTGCAGATGCTCGGTTGCCATTTGCATGCAGCGAACAGCGCCTTCGCCTGAAGGTGCAACCATATCTACACCATCCGATGTGGCTCCATAGCCGACGATTTCAGCAATGATGTTGGCGCCGCGGTTGAGTGCATGTTCGAGCTCTTCAACAACCATGGCGCCACCGCCACCGGCGATGACGAAACCATCGCGGTCGGCATCGTAGGGTCGCGATGCTCTTTCCGGGGTTTCGTTGTTTCTGGTTGACAATGCACCCATGGCATCGAACATCATGCTCAGTGACCAGTGTTCTTCTTCGCCGCCACCGGCAAAGATGATGTCCTGCTTGCCCATCTGGATCAGTTCATAAGCATTGCCGACACAGTGTGTGCTGGTGGCGCATGCGGAGCTGATCGAGTAGTTCACGCCCTTGATATGGAAGGGTGTTGCCAGGCAGGCGGATACTGTGCTGCTCATGGTTCTTGGTACCATGTAGGGGCCAACGCGGCGCAGACCCTTGTTGCGCAGAATATCGGCGGCTTCCACCTGGTTTGAAGACGAACCTCCACCGGAGCCCATGATGATACCAGTGCGTGTGTTAGACACCATGTCATCAGACAGTCCGGCATGCTCGATAGCCTGTTGCATGGAAATATAGGCATAGGCGGCCGAGTTGCCCATAAAGCGTTTGACCTTGCGGTCGATGTGGGCGTCGAGATCGATATCAATACTGCCGGCAACATGGCTACGCATACCCATGTCGACATATTCCTGCTGGAATTTAATACCTGAGCGGCCCTGTTTAAGTGAATCGAGTACGGCATTTCTGTCATTCCCAAGACAGGAAACGATGCCATAACCAGTAACAACAACACGTTTCATAAAAATCTCTAGAAATTTTCGGTAGAAGTAAATAATCCTACACGCAGGTTTTTTGCGGTGTAAATAACACGGCCATCAACGGATAACTCACCATCCGCGATACCCAGTACCAGATCTCTGGCAATGACCCTTCTGACATTAATCTGGTAGCGGACTGTTTCGGCGGACGGTAATACCTGACCGGTAAATTTTACTTCACCTACGCCGAGTGCACGTCCACGGCCGGGATAGCCAAGCCAACCCAGATAAAAGCCAACAAGTTGCCACATCGCATCCAGCCCCAGGCATCCCGGCATTACCGGATCACCATCAAAATGGCAGTCAAAAAACCACAGCCCGGGTTTTATGTCCAGTTCGGCCTGGATTTCGCCCTTGTTGTACTCACCGGTATTGTCAGCAATGTTTGTGATACGATCAAGCATAAGCATGTTTGGCAGGGGCAATTGTGCATTGCCGGGTCCAAAAATCTCACCATGTCCGCATTTTATTAATTCATCATAGGTGTAGGAACTTTGACGGTTCATTGAGGCTGCTTCTTTAATGTTTTCGGGTTTGTTGTTTGCGAGCATTTTGGTCTGGCTAAAAAGGGCTGATTCTATAGGAAATTGCCTGACGATGGTATCTGACATAATCGAATGAGAATGGAAATATGCAGGAAATTCTGCTCATTGGTCTGTTGCTGGCAATAATCGCCTACTGGTGGGATACCACGCGCACCAACGAGATAGCCATGCAGAGCTGTCGACGCATCTGCCAGTCCACGGGTGTTCAACTGCTGGATGCGACTGTATCCAGGCAACGGGTGTGGTTGCGAAGGCATCCTCAAGGCGGGGTTCAGATATGCCGTTTATACAGCTTCGAATACAGCCAGGATAGCGAAAACCGTGAGTTTGGTTATATCGTGCTGCTCGGGCACCAGGTGGTAGAGAGCAAAATCGGTCCATCAAACGCAGTGGAGTCCGGCCCGGGTTCCGGGTCGGACTCCACCATTCATTGAATCAGGACTGGCTGTATCAGTAGGTAAAAAAGCGCTTGCTGAATTGCAGACGTGCCGGGCCTTCTTCACCTTCAGGCGTGATGTTGAGTTTGAATTTCAGGAATTCACCATCGCTGACTTTCAACTCGGCAATGTAATAGATCGCGGTATCTTCCTTGATTTCACGGAATTCGAGATTTTTCAACTGTCCGGTCAGGTTGCTGGCATTGCCTGCAACGGTTGCAGCAACGGGTTTGCCTGTTGTTCCCATGACTTTCTTCAATACCGTAATGTTGATAATGATGCGGTTATTACGTCGTGTCAGCTCATATGCCTTGGCAATTTCGGGAGACAGGGTGTCGCTTCTAAAAGCGTTGTAATGGACGACATAATCACCGAAAACCCTCGAATTTTCAGCGGTAGCATTAACGCCGAAGCCGAGCAATACAAGTATGAACAGGCTTTTAATAAACAGGTTCATTTTTCCTCGTAAACAGGATGAGCCACGCATACGAAATCTCCTCATAAGTATTCGTTATAACAATTATAGGGTAACACTATTGATATCATAAGGTACATTCTCAATAGCCGCATAAAGTCTACAATAGTATGAATATTCTTGTTTTTCGACCATATGTGAGTATTTATTGACCAGCTGGCACCAGCTCCAGCAGCCTGTTGCCGATGCAGTCAAGTCTCCATCCTCTCAATACCGGCAAATCGCGTTTTCCCAGAATAAGCTTTTCAGCGTCTTTGCGATTGCACAGCATGCCCTGTGAAATCCCGAGTTCGGAAGCCTTTTTACCCAGTACATCAAGCACAGCGGAGAGCGCTGCAGACTGATCCAGTGTCAGTTGTCTGCGCTTGAGTGTTGGCCACTCGGATTCAGGCTTGCTGCTGGCAGAACAGATGGTTTCAGACAGTGACTCCAGCTCGGACATGCCAAATAATTTCCGCATGTGGCCAATCCGGGTCAGTTCACTGATATTTTTTGGCCGTTTGACAGCGATCTGGACAACATGGTCATCCGGCAGGATTCTGCGGCGCGTCCGATCCTTCGCTATCGCCTGTTGTTCACGCCACACGGCGACTTCCTGCATGACGGCCAGTTCAATACCGCGCAGGCGCTCCTTTCCTTTAACGCGTGTCCAGCAGTTAGACAGGTCATCCTGGTTATTCAGTGTTGCTGTACATAGGCGCTCACATTCTTCTCGCATCCATTGTGAGCGCCCGAGTGCTTCCAGTTCTCCCAGCTGTTGTTTGTATAATGACAGCAGGTAACGTACATCATCGGCGGCATATTCGAGTTGCGCCTCTGTCAACGGGCGCTTCAACCAGTCCGTACGGGTCTGGGATTTGGGCAATTGTATATTGAGTTCCTTTTCCACCAGCCGGGCATAACTGATCTGATGGTCATCATTCATCAGCGCTGTAGCGACCTGGGTATCGAAAAGGGGGCAGGTTCTTTCACCGAGAGTAAGTTCCAGGACTTCAAGATCCTGGGGGCAGGCATGAAAAACCTTGGTTATCGAATTGTTGAATAAAAGCTCTGATAACTGCGGCTTTACATCGAATGCCAGCGGATCAATGCAGGCTATTCGACCATTCCCTGCGATCTGTATCAAACCGATATGAGGGAAATAGGTCCTTTCACGGGCGAATTCAGTATCGACTGCAATACAGTCCTGGGTTTCCAGTTCATCACATAAGGCAGCCAGTGCCTCAGGTGACTCGATCAGCTCGGGCGTCATTTAGGCGCCAGTAGTTCAATTTGATAGCCGTCAGGGTCTTCTACGAAGGCGATAATGGTTGTGCCGGCATTCATGGGGCCGGGTTCGCGAATAATTTTCCCGCCCTGGGCGCGGATCTTCTCGGCCGCAGCGTGTACATCATCAACCTCGATTGCGAGGTGGCCAAAACCATTGCCTAAATCGTAGGCATCGGTATCCCAGTTGTAGGTCAACTCGATAACAGAATGGTCCTGTTCATCGCCGTAGCCAACAAATGCAAGGGTGAATTTGCCATCCGGATAGTCTTTTTGTCGCAACAATTTCATCCCCAGGATTTCGGTATAGAAATTAATGGATTTCTCCAGGTTGCCAACGCGTATCATGGTATGTAGCAGGCGCATTCTCATACTCAACCGTTTTTAGTCATAAAACGTATATGTTACATTGCTACATACATTGATGCGACAATCGAGTGAATCACACGACATGGATTATTCATTTAACGCCAAGACATTCAGAACTCTGCTGCATGCTGCAATTGCAGATCATATCAGTGAAATTACCGCCCAAACTGCAGGCGACGGTACGACCGAAGAAACACCCGAGCAATTGCTGGCAGGAATGGAACAGGCGATTGATGTAATGGAGCGTGCCGATGCGGATGCCGCGGTCAAGCAGGGCGAAGCCGTATTGTCTGATGACGAAATCACCGAGATCGGCGATTTTGCCCTCGGTCTGCTGGAAGCCATTGTCGATCGTGTGGAGGCTTCCAGCGGGCGCCAGGAGAGGGACCTCGTCCGCCTGGCTATACCCATATCATTGTGGATTGCGAGGCAGGGCGGACATATCAACAAACTGGAACTGGTGGTTAATTCGCTCGCGGCCTGGGCCAATGAGTTGCACGACACCCTGCAGATTGCAGAACTGGTACGGGTTATTCGCGAGATTATCGATGCAGCATCGGAGGAGATTCGTAAGGATCTGGAACAAACCAATCCGATGCGCCCATGGCGTATTCTCAATCTGAATTATGGCATTGTCGCAACTCGAAGCCATGATCCAGCGTTGATGGATGAGGCCTTTGCTGTACTGGTTGAAAACCTGCCACAGGACGCCCGCGCATTTTTCAGGGAAGGCATGCAACAGATGGATACTGTCGGATACCCCGAGGAAGTGCGAGAAGTTGTTGAAAAGTATGACCGGATGTGGGGTTCGGGCGATACCTTGCATTGAAGGGACGAGGAACGAGTAACGAGGGACGAGGAAAAATACTATTAAATCATAGTGTTGATCCAAGATAAGACTAGTTCGCAGGAGATCATACATAATTCACAGCTAAAGCCGCCCATCACAGTAACCTCGTCCCTCGTTACTCGTTCCTCGTACCTGGCTGCGAAGCAGCCCTGTGTTTGCTCTGCATGAATGCCGAATGCGGCACGTGCAGCAGGTCAGCCAGTCTCCTCACCAGGTGTTCTTCAAACTTGTGAACAGTACGATCAGCATATGCCATTTGCCAGAGGCGCGTAACCAGTTCGCGCTTTTGTTGCTGCGAATAGAATTCATTGATGAGTGAGGTGAACTGATAATAGTCTGTGGCCTGGGTCCTTTCTTCAATAGCCAGCTGTACAAGGTTTTCCGCCTCTTCTTTATTTAAATCAAAATTGTCCTGCAAGGTCTTGAGCAGGGTGTCGAGCTCGTTATCATCAACCGAATAATCAGCGTAAAGAACTTCAATCATCAGAGCGGCGCAGGCCAGCTGTAGCTGGTGTTCCAGTTCATCCTCGTTAATGCTCTCGGTGACGATGATGTACTGCTCGAAGAACTGTTTTATTTTCACGATCATGATGCTTCCCTGATTTTGTGTAACAATTTCTCCAGGCGCGCTTCGTCAAAGCCACTCATCGTGTATTTATCGATCAGTAACACAGGAATGACCTGGCCATTGACGTCATTGAATAATTTTTCACCTTTGGCGGAGCTTTCGATGTCGTATTCGCAGTAACTGATGTTGTTATCGGTTAAATAACGACGTGCCTGGTAGCAGTAAGGGCACCACCGGGTGCTCAGCATAATAACTTCAGGCTTGCTCTTGAGGATTTCATCATTGCAGTGAATACGTGCAATCGAGGGCTTGTAGCTGACGATGACCAGTCCAATAACAATGACTAGAAGAATGACAATACCGTTCAGGCGGCGCGGTCTGGGTCTGGCAGTATTGTTACCTTGTTGTTCACTACTTGTCATGACGATATAAAAAACAACACCCGGAAGCCAGTATGACTCCCGGGTGCATGATTTGTTCCAGTTACAGCAGCGTTTTAGCGGATGTATTCACGCCGGCTTTGGTCAAAATCACGGTCGCTGTGCTCGCGCAGTTCTGCAATGAAGTGCCTGCGATAATACAGCACGGCACTGGTGCCATTCGCTTTAACGTCAACGATTCTCCACTTGTTGTCAGTGCGCTGCATGCCAAACTCAAGGCGTGCTGCAGGCTGGCCTTTCCTGATAACATTGATCCTGACTACAGCCTCTTCACCACGGCTTCTGAAACGGGTTCTGTCATAGCGTAGCGATGTGTTCGCGGGATCAAAACCACCCATATGTGTTACCAGTGCAGTGAGGAAGGTTTCCTGCAGTTTTGCCTGGAACCTGATCTTGTCCTCAGTGCTCATGTACCGTGCATAGGGTCCTGTGATCCATTCGGACATCGCATCGAAATCAAAATGGGGGAAGATCTTCTTTTCAAGGTAAGCTCGCAGCATGCCTGGATGCGCGGCGTCCTGTCCCTTGATGAACTTCTCAAGATCTGAAATAGCCTGCTTGAGCTCAATTACCGGGTCAGGTATATCTGCATAGCGGCTGCTTCCGGCGGGGCTGCGGTCACCCCTGTCGTCATAACGTTTAGAATAGTCGGTGTAAGCAAATGATGTATTCATGCACAGGGAAACGAACAGTGCGGTCAGTGGTACAAGGAATTTCTTCATGTAAGTTCTCTTTATTATAATAATGTGAGCAAATGAGCGCTAAGAATAACGTGCAAAACGGGTTTTCATCAAGGGCTGGAGTAAAAATACTGCAGATATTTTTCCCCTTGTGCTGTGGCGTGATTTTGATGCTGCCTGTGCTCTCGACAGCGGCAGTTGATGACTGGTCAGTGATCGAGGAAGAGGCGGCGCTGGAACAACGCGCGCGCGAGGTAAACGAAGGTGAACTCCAGTTGCTGGACCGGCCACCTGAGACAGCGGCGCACCTTCACCAGAACCGCCTGTTGATCACCGAGCAAAGCCTGCGTGACGGCTGGGTGGCAATGTATCAATGCCATAGCAACCTGGATAAAGTCTCCGCCTCTCAGATTGTCTACAACAAGGAGCGTATTCGCAATATCAGGGTGCTGTCTTCGCAGAATATCGGCTCGGTCCGGGTTGAGGGGCATACGGTGCAGATGAAGGATATAGCGGCAGAATCGGAGATCTGTATTTCCGCAGACAAGAGGGCGCTGAGCTACGAAAAAGGAAAGTATTACCTGAAGTTAGGTCCGTTTATGCGTCGCTTTCTGGACGGCTATTATCCGATGCATGTACAGGTTGAAGTTCGTTACCCGGCTTTTCTGCAGCTGGTCAGTGCGAGCCCGGTGGATGCCTTGCGCCATACCAGCGGCAAGACATCTTATGCGGATTTCGATCTCTGGGTGGTTGGGAAGCTCGATATCGAGCTGGTGTTCCGCAGCATGCGGCCTGAAGCTCAATAGAACTCGTATTTAGCAATACGTTTTATTTTGTATTCTCCGGTTTTGCCAAAAACGGTGATACGGGTAATGATCGGCGCGTCGCCCTGGCAGTGGTCTTCAAAAGCGGTGCGTTCAAGCAGCTCGGATTCATTGAATTCGATAGTTACGGCCCCGGAGATGGTAGCGCCGCATTGCCCGTCAAGATCCTCGCTGAAGATTTGTGGTTCCAGTACAGTTGTATATACACCACGGCTGAGTTTGCAGCTGTTGGTTATTTTGCTTGATTTGATGATTCTGGTTGAGTCGGTCTTGCGTGCGATTTCGACCATGTCCCATGGAGAGTAAGTGCCGTCTGCGGTGGAATATCTGAAATTTGCACCGGCATCGCCTTTCAGCAACGAGTTGGTGATTATCAGGATGTCGGCGTTGGCGTCGCACTTGTAGCTTATCAGAGGGTATAAATCATCAGCCGCGCCTGCTGCAACCGCCCGGTTCAGAGCAATGGCGAGTAGTATTAATAATATTCTTTTCGGGGATATGTATGCCATTCAAAAATCATTGACTTACTGCTGGTGTTCTGACCAGGAGCGCAGAAATTTTCTTATATAAACAAGAGTATAGGTAAGTATTCAAGGTTTACAAATGGCAGGTGTTTGAAGGCTATGCAGTACTACGAACTCGACCGGGCCGATATGGCCTGATTACGAATGACAAACGGCTTATATGGTGCATGATTCAAACTCTGCAGGCATAAATTATGAGTCCACCGATGAACGCAGATAAACACAGACAAGAAATAACATACGTATTATCCGCGTTTATTTGCATTCATCTGTGAATTTGAGTTTTTATTACCTGTATTTGCATGGGGCTGTGCAGCGAAGCTCGGCATTATGTAACTACTGGTAGTAATAATCGTATTTATACAGGATGCCCTTCATGAACTCCCAGGCTTCGCTGTAGGAAAGGCCGCTGTTCTCAGGAATAATGATCTTGATATAAAGCTGTTTCGGGTGTTCTTTCTTCAGCGCGGCAAGTTTTTTATGCAGCTCATTTGAAGACAGTGTTGTGTAGCTTTCGTCGCCAGCATCTTTAAACCGAATCCGGCCTTTACCTTTAATTTTTTCATAATTTACTTCAACGACGTATTTACCCTTGGCGGTGCGCTCAGGTTTGACCAGCTTGTCATACTTGACCTTGAGTTTGCTGTAATCGGTTTCTACAGAAACCAGTTGCCTTGCCTGTGCCTCATTCTCCTCGGACAGGATGATCAGCTTGTCCTCTGCAGTTTTGAGTTGTGTGCTTTGCTCGTTGTAGTTGCTGCGAAGTTTGTCCAGATCGATAATAACCTGCTGCAGCTGGCTGTCGAGGTTGGCAAGCTGTTGCTCGGTGCTGGAAAGCTCGCCCTGAAGTTTCTGGTTATCTGACATGATCACGATGATCTGCTGTTCCTTGTCTGCCAGCACCATGCTCAACATCTCGTTGTCCTCACTGGATTGCATCAACTGCATGCGTAACACAGATAATTCATGCTGTGCATGTGCCAGTTGCTCTTCCAGGGTTGCATTTACCTCGGTCGTCGAGCGTATCATCTCTGAGGCTTCCTGTTCGGCCAGAAGACTGGCGCGCAACTGGTCGATCAGTTCCATGTTTCTTACCATGAGGACGACAGAAGTAATCAGGAATATCATAACCACAACAGTCATGATATCGGTGAACGAAGGCCAGAAGCTTTCGCTGCTTAAATTACCGCTGCGCAGGTCAATGAAGTCGTCATTCATCAGCTGTTCACCTGTGCATCACTTGATCTGCGAATCACTCCGGCAACCTGAAGCCGCTGCGCAACAGCTGTTTGATTTCACTGATATTGTCGTCGAGGTTACCAACACTGTCGGCATAGCTGCCCATCATGTTGTTCATTTGACTGCCGGCTTCTGCGAAATCAGCTTCAACCTGCCCCATTCTTTCAGCGGCTTCGCGCAAGGCGCGCACCAGGTTGCCGACTTCGTGCAGCATGCTGTCGGTTTGATAGGTGAATCGTGGCATGATGTAGAGCGTGGTGGCCTGTTCTATGCCGCTGAGTAACTGGGTCTGAACGTCGGTGACTTTCAGGTAGAAATAGCCGAAGAACAGGTAACAGACGATGGCGGTGGTCGTGGTTGACAGCGCGGTCGACATGCCGTGAATGACCAGGCCCATATTGCCCAGACCGTTAGCTGAATCGATGATGTTGGACGCGCCCAGCAGTGCGACCGAGAGTGACACGATGGTGCCAAATACACCGGTCAGAATCAGAATGTTGCTGATAAATTTGGGCAGGCTCAGCCGCGTGCTTTCCGAAGCGACCAGGGTGGATGCCAGTGCGCTGTGATTGACGGCGACATTGTGCTTGCTGATTTCAACCACTGACTTATAGCGGCGGGCGATTAGCGAGTTCTTGCTGATTTTGTCTGTTGGCCGGGCCTCTTCATCCTCGACATTACGTAAAAATCTTGCCAGCGCAGATTCTTCCAGTGAATAGCGCATCAACAGTGAAATTACCCTGAACAGGCCGAACGCAAATAAAACCAGGATGCTCCCGTTTACAATATATCCGACCCGGGTTGCCTGGTTCTTGAAGTAAATATCATTAACAAAATCCAGGTTGATCACAATGATGAGCAACAGCACTATGGAAAGCAGGATGAGTTGTAGAAGTATGGAGCGGCTGTAGCTGGCCCTGAACTGTATCATTGAAGTAGCCCGTTATTATAATTTTGGGCTATTTTACCCGTTGTTCCATTGGCGGGTAAGCCCTGATGCTGTGAACTGCCGATTATTTATCAATCAGCACTGGTGATATCTAAAACAGTCGACTGTGTGATCGTTAACCATCCCGGTTGCCTGCATGAAGGCGTAGCAAATGGTGCTGCCAACGAAGCGGAAACCGCGTTTTTTAAGCTGTTTCGACATCATGTCAGATATTTCGGTGCTGGCGGGTACGTCCCGCATGGATTTCCACCGGTTTACGATGGGTGTGCCATCAGTGAACTGCCATATGTAGTTATTAAAACTGCCGAACTCGTGCTGGATTTCAATGAAGGCCCTGGCATTGGAGATGGTGGATTCGACCTTGAGCCGATTACGGATGATGCCTGGGTTTTTCAGCAGGGTTTCTATCTTGCGTTGGTTATAACGGGCAATTTTTTCTACATCAAAATCATCGAAAAGTTTGCGGTAGTTCTCCCGTTTCTTCAGGATGGTTACCCAGCTCAGGCCGGCCTGTGCACCCTCCAGTGTGATGAATTCAAAAAATTTCCGGTCATCATGCAGAGCGACACCCCATTCCGTGTCATGGTAGTGCTGTTCGAGTTCGCTGCCCAGTGCCCAGCTGCAGCGTTTCAATGTCTTACTCACTGTCACGCTTACGCTTGCCGAAATTGATGGCAATCGACAATCGCTCATGGCTGCTCAGGTTTTCACTGACTTCATGCACCACGTCAGGTGCAAAGAAGACGAACATGCCCTGTTCTGGTGTGATGGTATGTTGCTTATTGCCTTCATGAATGATCAGGTTACCGGAGTTCTCGGCAACAGAAACATAATAAACCGCTGATATAAGTTCATCGTCATCATCATGGCTGTGTACGGTTGTTACAGCACCAGGTGGCATGAAGTTGAACCAGCAGCCTGCCTGCAGATCATCAATACCAACAATTCGGCGGGCATGGTCGCAGGCCTCATCGAGAAGTTGCTTGAGTTCGGGTATCTGTTCGGGGGTCAGGTAAATATTTTCATAGCGGCCATTGAACAGGTGGCTGCGCCTGACACCGGCATCATGCTGATGTTTCAGAAAGCCGTCCAGCAAAGCCCTGTTGAGAGTATTTGCTTTGCTGGAAAATACAGCATGTGTATTTGCCGGAAAATTATCCTTTACAGCATTATGCGTAGCCGTGTTTCGTTTGAGGTGCTCAGAATTCGTCATCGTTCCCGAACTGTTCGCGTTTCAGGATTGAAGCTTGCCACAGGTTACCGGCAAACGATAGATGTCTGGTTTCAGATGCGGGTCAGGGTATATAACTATATGATTATTATGACTGGATAAGCAGGGTTGTGCGAAAAATAACGGCATTTTGCGGGATTCATTCTACAACCAGCTTTCTTAACCGGCTGTTGAAAATTGAGCCGGTGTTGTCGCCGTCAGCCATAATCCACAGGCCGACGGTTTGTACCGGCCGGGTAAATTCATGGCTAACCTTGTTCCAGCCATCATCGGTGTGGATGCCGCCAACTGAAACCATGTCGATTTTCGAGCTGAAAGGGCTTTTCCAGGTTTCTCCGGGTGGATGCATCGCTCCTGGTATCAGGTAGATCATGCTGCCGGATGTATAGCGGAGAGTTTTTCTGACCTGTTTCATCCAGCGTGGTAACAGGGGTTCAGGTATGTCTTCTTGCGGTCCCTCGATGATCAGGCCGACACGTAACCATGCGTCGTCGCCTTTGCGTGTTATTTCATGGTCAATGCTGTTTTTGTTAAGTGTGCCATTCGCACTCCATTGAAAAGAGACGTTGTGGATGCTTTTGACATCGTCGAAGGCAAGCAGAAGAAAGGATGCGCTTTTTGTTACTTCAAAATGAATAGTATCGTTATTGAATGCAACGGTGTTTGGCCGGATGCGCTTGAAGTGAATATGCTCAAAATTGTCTTTGTCGAGAATAATTTGTTCTGCGTTCAACTGAGCTGTGACTAACAGCAATGGCAACCATGAGAAGTTTTTCAGCATGTGGCTTAAGAACTGCCGGTTTCGGTTAAAGTTCCTGTCGGTAAATTATATCGCGCAGTTTATTTACCAGCGTTTCCTTATCATCCTTGTTTAAAAAAGAACCCAGTTCCAGTTCCTTGCCGTGTGATCGAATCACGACCTGATCCGGATGACCCCTGTGCCTCGGCTTTCGCACAAGTATCTTTGCCCATAATCTGTGGTATTCCCATGATTTTTCGGCAAAGGTGCTACCCTGCTCGATGACGACCTTGTCAGGGCTGAATTTAATGACTTCTGTCTGAATGTTTGAGCGCGCGCACAGGTAGAGACAGCCCAGCAGGGCAATGATTTCCAGGCCTGAGAATGGCGCGATCAGCCACAGGCCTTGCAGCAGGAAGAATGTTGAAATCAGCATCGCCAGCAGTGCAAGCGAGGCCACCACCAGTATATTGAAACGCCAGCTTGCCGAGTTGTTCGGTTTCAACACGATATAGCCGCTGCCGCTACCTGGATTGAATTCTGAGTACACCATGGATAGATAATATCACCAGAAAACGGCAAAAAACCATGCTGAATATACTGGTTTTTAGCGGGTTTATAAGTCGCGCCTGACGAGATATTAAATCCACTTAACTGGCAATATGCAGGCGTCTATCAGTCATAGCCATACGATTTAACTTACCACTATGGTGTTATATTCCTGCTAATCATCGAGTGTTATTTTCCAGTCTGCAATTGCTAATGCAATCAGTTTTCAACTCTTGCCAGTTACTTTTAAGTAGACATTCGTGCAAGTTGGCCGGCAGAGTAGAGCACGGCTATGTCAGGAAATTAAAATAGTATCTCAAAACACCCTGATCAAGGCTTGGGCTCTCTCTATTCTTCTTCTGCCTTGAACTGAATTTCAATGCGGGTGCCTTTTCCAGGGGCACTTTCTATTTTTAATGGCCACCCGAATCGATCAGATAGTCGCTTGACGATTGTTAAGCCTACACCGTGACCAATGGCTGCAGTGTTATTGCCTCGATAAAATGGCGAAAAAATCTGTTCAACCTGATCTTCCGGCATTCCAATACCGCTGTCTTCAATAATAACGCTCGAATGAGTTACAGTGATATGAATATGACCGTGTTCTGTATAAAGGATTGCGTTTCGTATCAGGTTGCCGAGCAACACAGAGACTACTTTGTCAGCTGCTGGAATCAAAAGTCTGTCAGCTGAGGAGACGTTGATTGGTATTTTTTTTGTTTTGTTAAAAGCCTGAGCCCTGTCGATTTCTTCATCAATAATATCATTGATGCAGACTTCATCTGTTGATAATGCATTGTCGGACTCGCGTGCGAGAAGCAGAAATGCCTCTGTTAAATCCTCCATGTCGTCTGCGGCACGTTTGATTTTTAACACGTTTTTTTGTGCAGCTGGCGTCAGGCCCTGTTCCGACAACATATCAGAGGCTATTCGAATAACTGTAAGCGGGCTTCTTAACTCGTGACTGGCATCACGGGTAAAATTCCTCTCTCGTTCGATGAAGCTGTCCAGCCTCTCACCCAGATGAACGATCGAGTTGGCTAAAAGCTGGATCTCGTCATCAGTTTTAAAAGGTATCTCCTCTAGATCGATCGGTGATATTTCCTTGGCGCCAAAGTCTATTCTGTTTACCTGTCCGGCAAGCCAGCTGACAGGAGATACCATGCGGTGGCTGAAACGGTAAGAAAACCATAATGTTGTATACAGGAAGATCAGTATTAGTGATAGTGGAAACAGGCCGTAATATATTGCCAGGGAATCCACCTGGTCACGAAAGTAGAACAGGTAAAGGTCAGTGTCCTGTTGCCGTGACTTGTACACCACGACACCCTGATCTTTACTCTCGTGAAAACCCTGTGACAAAGGTTGCTTTGTTTTTATGTCGTCGGGCAGATTCGATGTATCAAAATAACCTGTCAGGTTTTGCGTATCTGGTAGCGGGAAGTTTTTATTGGATCTATATTGCTGCCAGAAATATTCCGCCTCCTGTCTTATGGCTTCCTTGATAAGCGTTTCTTCGAGCACCACTTTAGCAAAGAATACACTGAGCAAGGCCGCAATGCTGATAAACAGACCCTGGAAGATGAAGGCGCGGTTTATCTTGTGTATCAGTCCTCTACGATGTTTCATTCGGATCGATTATCTTGAAACCGCTGCCCTGAACGGTCAGCAGAATATTCCTGTCGAATGGTTTATCGACAACTTTTCGCAGGTTGTATAGATGACTCCGCAGGGTGTCACTGTCGGGAAGGATATCGCCCCAGACCTGGCGTTCGAGTTCACGGCGACTCACTACTGCTGGAGATGCACGCATCAGTACCGACAATATCCTGAGGCCTATTGGTGTTATTATCAGTTCTTTATCAGCACGCTTGACTTTTAGCGTCGATGTATCTATCGATAGATCTCCGACAGTAATCATTTCTTTTTTTATATCACCAGAATGTCGTCGGATGAGTGACCTTATACGTGCTTCGAGTTCCTGGATGGCGAAAGGTTTTATCAGGTAATCATCTGCACCTCTGTCGAGGCCGATGATTTTGTCATCCAGTGTATCTCTTGCTGTCAGCATGATGATCGGTACATCACTCCGGGCATCGTCCCTGATCCTCTGGCATACATCGAGTCCGTCCATTCCCGGGAGCATCAGGTCCAGGATGACAGCATCGTACTGGTTGCTGACAGCAAGATGCAGACCGGTGATGCCATCAGCAGCATAATCAACGATGTATTCTCTGTTTTCGAGATAGTCACAGACCATCTCTGCAATATCCGCATGATCTTCGATCAGTAAGACAGTCTTTGATCTGGCTGAATTCATTTGTTTTTCATATTCTATGTTAGCTGGTATTGATAACAGTAACTGGTGAGGCGCAAACCTCACCAGTTGGCTGTTTAACACGCTCACTCGATTAGTTTGTCAGCACGACAAGACCAAAATCAGTGGCCGGACCGTTGTCTTTAGGTTCATGTGCTATCACTGTTGATACTGAACCTGCCGCAAGATTAAAACCTTCGACATTTATTGCGGCAGTACCCATGCCGGAATTTGTTACAACGCGTATGTCATAATCACCTGGAGCAACATTGACATAATCGGTGATTGTTCCAAATGTGAAGTCATCTAGTAGCGGGTCACCGGCCATGCCGCCTTCTACCTGTTCTTTTGTATACGCGCCAGCAGGTGTGACGAACACATCAACGGTGCCAGCAAGAGGCGAACCATGAATAATCTTCACGCTTGCCTGTGTAACAATCGAACGGTTATTGTCCTGCGTGGCCAGCAGGCTAAATGCTGGTGATGTGAGTACATAACCTGATGCGATAACGGTATATTCACCACCTGTTGACAGGGTCACAGGCGCTGGCGAGGTGTGTACGCTGCTGCCTATGCCTGCATTGTCAGGAGCAACATCAAAGATGTAGTCGCCTGCAGGAACATCTGCAAAGCTGTCAGTGCCTGGTAGAGACTGTTTATAGCTTACCGAGGTAATAAGTTCTGCTGGTGATGATGGTAATGCTGTGCTAGAAGCAAATACTTCTACCGGACCCGAAGCCGCTGTTCCAGCATCTGGCGACAAATGTACAACCCTGGCACCTGAGTTTGTCCTGCTGTCGAGTAATTCGACCTGAGCTGAATCGGTATAGGCCACGAGCTTTACCGGTGACGCCAGCTGAGTTGTCGAATTGACAGTGTTTACAGCAAGCAATAGCAGTTTCTGGCCGGCAAAGCCCGTCAGATCGACAGTGCCGGAATCATAGACAGGTGTTTTTGTGATGTCACCATTGGCAACAACACGGATCTGGTAAGGACCCGCAGGCAGGGCTCCGGCATCAATCAGTCCATTGAAATCAAATGTAAAATTAGCCGATAAGGAGGTCAGGTCCTCACCTGGTGCGGTTACGTATACATCAACGTTTCCTGCAGCTGTTGCAGCATGCAATACAGAAATCCCAACCTCATCGGCTGCCGGGGATGAGGCGGTTTCTGCAGCGACGAATTCTTTGATATTTGCGGCATCACCAATCGCTACGATGGTATATCTCTGGTCACTTATTAAATCAAGATCATTGACAGTAATAACTTCCAGGTTTCCACCAGGTACTATAGCATCGACAGCGACATCATAAGTACCAGAGGTGATGTTGACGAAACCAGTGCTCTGAGGGTAATCCAGAGCAGGCACCGCTACTGCATTGTCAAGTTTGACGTTCACGGGTGGCGCATCGGAAGACGCATGGATTATACGAACTAATGAACTGGCTGTGTTCGAATTTGAAGAATCAGGTAAAGTTGTATCATCACTGCTGCAGCCTGTAACCAGTGTAGCGCCGATGGCAATGCTACCTGCAATTATCATGTTTTTGTGAATGCTGTTTGATTTCATGTTCGCGTACCCCTTTAATGGTAAGGATTGGTTGATCTGAGTTAACAGACTAAACAAACCGGTGTGAAAGGAGTGTCAAGCACATGTGAATATATTGTGAAATCACAAATTATTTTTAAAATCTAATGCCGGCTCACGTCGGCATAAAGGTTTTGTCAGTAATAACTGTATCGTACCGATAGAGTTTTCTTTAAAGCCGCCTTCGCAGTAACACAGGTAAAAATTCCACATGCGAATAAATGTTTCTGAGTACCCGAGTTTTTGTATCTGTGCGATATTGCAAAAAAATTGCTCACGCCATCTGGCAAGGGTTGTGGCGTAGTGCTGGCCTATATCCTCGAGCTGATAAAAGCGCATGTCTGTATGGTCGGTTACATTCTTTGCGATAATGTTTACTGAAGGCAGGGAGCCGCCTGGAAATATGTAACGCTGTATGAAGTCGACTTCTTTTTTAGCCGCCTGGTAGCGCTGGTCTGCAATGGTGATAGATTGCAGCAGCATCATGCCATCAGGTTTAAGAAGTTTGCTGCAATGTGAGAAATAGTTTTTGTAGTAAGCATGGCCAACAGCTTCTATCATCTCGATGGATACCAGCTTGTCGTATTGGCCGGTCAGGTTACGGTAGTCCTCGCAGAGCAGGGTGATTTTGTCTTCGAGGCTGGCTTCCTTGATTTTTTCTTCAGCGTATTCGTATTGCTGCTGTGAGATCGTCGTGGTGGTCACATGGCAGCCGTAGTTTTTTGCGGCGTAGATAGCAAAACCACCCCAGCCAGTGCCAATCTCAAGAATTCGGTCTTGTTCATTGAGTTGCAGCTTCTGACATATCCTGTCCAGCTTGGCGATACTGGCCTGTTCCATGGTCATCTCTGTCTGGTCGAAGATGCCGCTGGAATACATCATCGTCGGATCGAGGAAACGTTCAAACATCTCGTTACCGAGATCATAATGTGCGCCAATGTTTTTTCTGCTGCCGGAAAGTGAGTTGCGGTGCAGGAAGTGAAATGCCTTGTGTAGCGGCAGCATGAGTTTGCCGAAACCGCCATCGATGGAATTGAGTACATGTTCGTTGCGCAGGATGATGCGGACCAGGTCGGTCAATTGTTGACAGTCCCAGCTCTTAGCCATGTAGGCTTCACCCGCTCCGACAGTGCCACCGAAAATTACATCACTATAGAAACTGGGTTCGTGAACGATGATCGTCACGTGCAAAGGGAAGTCTGCATCATCATTGCCAAATTTATGTTCGCTATGGCCCTCAATTAGTTTGATGGTGCCATATTTGATCCCGCTGAATTTTGACAGGAAAATCTTTTTTGCAAACTGGTCAATCCAGCGATAAGCAGACCTTGGGTTCTCTGATCTGGTAAGTGCGATAGTATTCGACTTCATACTGATTTCACCGATTTCGGTGCCTCGACTTTAGGGTGGTTAACAAAAGGTATTTTTTTTAGCCATAGCAGTAATGCCTGGTAATAGATGGCTATAACGATTTTCATGGTGATCATCGGAAACTGGGTCAGCGCCATGGCAAGGTTCTTGCTCGTTATCTCACGTTTTTCAAGTTTCAGCGTTGCATCAAATACTTTTTCACTGTGCTGATGGTTCTCCATATGGACAGACAATGATTTGCCAGGTGTAGTGAATCGCCAGTCGTACTTGATATCCATAGGCATGAAAGGTGAGACATGAAAACGCTTGTCTTCATGATAGCGATGTAATCTGTTATCAGAATATTTCTTTTTTGACTGGTTGTCTCTGGCGTCAAGCACGTAACAGTATTGTTCGCCCCATGGCGTATTGTTAACTTCGGCAACGATAAACTCGAGGTTCTCGTCATCTGGGTCATAACAGTAATACAGGCTTACCGGGTTGAATCTGAATCCGAAGTAACTCAGGTGAGTTAGCAGGCGGACCGGTCCTTGCGGGCGACGGCCCGTTTCCTGTTCGATATGGTTTCGAACGCTGGTATCAAGCGGCAGTTTTTTATCGCCGAGATGATCTTTTCGGTAAAAGCTTGCGATGTTTGCTTTTTCAATAGACCATAACCAGAAGCGGTCGAAAACCGAAGGCAGCTCAGACAGGTCCAGGTACATCAGGAACAGATTGTAACTGAACTGGTGCGCTTTCGGTGTAAAGCGGCGGTGTCTAACTTGCCCAACGTAAAGGCAGCTTTTCTTCATTGCTGATGTCCTGTTTAAAGTGTGAGAGTGCATTGACAGTGCTGACTACGCCATCTTCGTGAAAACCGTTTCGCCAGTAAGCGCCACAGTAGTAAGTCCTGCTGGTGCCGTTGATCAAGCGGTGATTCTGCTGCGCGATGATGCTGTCAGGGGTGAATACCGGATGATGATATTCGATGGTTTTCAGGATCTTATCCTTATCGATTTGATCGGTATAATTCAGCGTTACGCAATACGTGTTATCTGAACTGAGGCCTTGCAGGATATTCATGTTGTAGGTCAGTGCAACATTTGACCTTGTGTCTTTTGGAATGTGATAGTTCCAGGATGCCCAGGCTTTATTTCTGATCGGCAACAGTGATTTATCGGTGTGCAGTACTGCTTCGTTCTTCTGGTACTGAATGGCTGACAGTGTTTCACTTTCCTCTACTGAAGGATGCTGCAGCATATTCAGCGCCTGATCACTGTGTGATGCGATGAAGACATAGTCAAATTTCTCCATGCCGTGTTTCTGAGTGTGAATCTCAACATGGTCTTGATAGCGAACGATGCTGGTCACCGGGCAGTCAGTGCGTATCTTGTCTTCGAAGCCCTTGATGAGTTTCTTTACATAGCTGCTGGAGCCGCCCTTGATGACATACCATTGAGGGCGATCGTTTACGCTCAACAGGCCATGGTTCAGGAAGAATTTAAAGAAAAACCCGGCCGGGAAGCTGAACATGTCGCCCGGCTTCGTCGACCAGATAGCGGCACCCATGGGCACTATGTATTTGTTGATGAATATTTCGCTGTAATCGTTGTTGTGCAGGAAGTCGCCGAGGCTAAGCTTGTCAGGATGCTGATCGCTGTAGATGTTGTTGATGTACAAGGTTGCTTCACGATTGAATCGCAGGATGTCGGCGATCATCTTGTAGAACTTCGGCCGCAATAGATTGCTGCGTTGTGCGAACAGCGTGTCGAGGTTGTTGCCATTATACTCAAGGCCGCTCTGTTCGCATTTGACGCTGAAACTCATCTCGGTTTTCTGAATATCGACGTCAAGCTCTTTTAGCAAGCTGATAAAGTTGGGGTAGGTCCTGTCGTTCAATACGATGAAGCCGGTGTCTATGTTTAGTTCACCTTGATTAAATCCAGCACCAGCATCATCGATAGTGTGTGTATGTGTATGACCGCCGATGTGACTGTTCTGTTCGAACAGTGTGATGTCATGCTCTTTGTTAAGGTGATATGCAGCGACATTGCCTGAGATACCGCTGCCGATGATTGCGATCTTCATTGCGTCTTGGCCCCCTTGAGGTCGTGTGCGGTTTCTGAGTTCTGTGACCAGACCTGTGGTACTTTCTGTACCTTGTCTATGTCATATCCCTGGGTCTGTATGAATCTCAGTAATGATCTGTAACTGTTTTCATCTATGCCTGGTTGACGCGACATCAGCCAGACATAATCACGTTTACTGCGGCCGATGATGGTGGTCTGATAGTCATCATCGAGGTAGATGACCCGGTACTCGGCTTTAAACGGCCAGATAAACTGCATGTCCCACAGCGCGTTCGACTGCTTGTCCACAATGAAACCTGTCGGATTGTACTGTTTACGAGTACCTTCGGCTGATCCCTGGCGAAAAGTGAAAGTGGTGGCGATGCTGCCATCTTCATTCATCTCGTATGTTTCTATCGCGTTATAGGCATCAGTCTCGATAAACGTCGGTATGTTCGCGATAACGTACCATTCACCCATAAAGCGATTAAGGTCGACATGCTCAACTGTATCTATCGGTTTCAAGTTTTGACTCCCGCACGCGCTCAACAAGGTGATTAATGAAAGCACCAGTAAATTGTTCTTGATTGTTGTCATGGTCTCTATCTCTGCTGTCTCAATCTATGGCATCGCGTATCTGACGACACGCCCGCTCTCTGTCAGAGATTCCAGTGCCAGCCAGTGATCATCTGCTGAATACCACAGGTCTATCTGCAGGTCTTTGCCATGCAGTCGATAATGTCTGGCGACAACTTCTTCACCGTTATGCCTCAAGGTGTCAGTACCGATAAACTCGCTGTCGACTTCCATCATCTCTCCGGTTTGCGAGTTAAGCAGGGTTGTCTCTTCTAGAAATCCGGGATCCCAATATGCAAATGTTTTTATGCAGGGAAGGTATTTATTCTGCTTCTCATTATTATTTTCAGCGGTGTTTACGATGAAAGCCCCGTTATCTGCTTCGCCTGAGACGTTGTATAGATCGCCATTGTCGTCTGTCACAGCATTGATGCTGTTGAGGCATTGCCCCTGCCAAAGCTCTACGTTGTCATGCTTGTAGCTGTATGCGTTTATGAACAGGAATTTGACATTAAAACGCGCGCTGCTGTAGATCTCCTTGTGCTGTTCTTTATGAATCATGGAAAAGTTGTGGAAGCCTATCTCCTTGTCATCAAGATAGACTTTAAAGCTCCAGCTTTTATCGATGTCGCTGGAACCGTTGGCAGCAGAGACATAAACAGCGTTAAAAACACTGATCAGGCACAATAATAAAATATTATTAAAGATAACATCCCGGAAGTTATTTATACTTTTATATTTAATATTCATAGCGTTAACCCGATAGGATCATTTAAGGATCTTTTTAGGAAACCACGGAAAGAAAGCATTTGTCGTAATGCAGTAACTCGCATATTCTGGGCGCCGTTGAGATATAGTGCTCTCTAACAGGCTGACACCGGAAACTTTCAATAACAGTATCGTCATCAACAATGGCGAAACGATGCTCCACCAGTGCCCTGAAGCGACTGCAAACAGGAAAAATGCCCACCAGATACAGAATTCACCAAAGTAATTGGGGTGGCGGCTATATCGCCAGAGCCCGGTGTTCAGCACCTTGCCCTTGTTTCGGTGTGATGATTTGAAGCGAGAAAGCTGCAGGTCACTGACGGACTCAAAAAACATGCCAGTAAGCCATAGTGCCAATGCGAGGTAATCCAGGATATTTATATCGCTGTTGCTACTGAAGATGCTCATCAGCGGAAGTGCTACGATAACAGCCAGAAAGGCCTGCAACAAAAACACGATATACAGACTCTTGAATTCGAAATTTGGCTGGTTATTCTTTCTGATGGTCTGGTAGCGGCTATCTTCTTCCTGTCCCCAGTTACGCCATGTGATATAAAATGCCAGCCGTATCGCCCATACTGTCAGCAACAGGATAACAATGCTATGCCTGTCAGTCATTACTGTATCTGATAACACCAGGAAACATAGGCCGGCAGCCAATATCATCAATGACCAGAAACTATCAACGATGCCGACGTCTTTCTTGATGCGGCTTGCTATCCATAACACGATGGCGATGCTGAATAGCACCACCAAGGTGTAAGAAAAAGTGCTGATATCAAACATATTGCGGGTACTCTGTGTTATCAGGCTTTTTTGATGCGATGTTATAGCCATCGAGCTTTACCGATATCGTCACCAGTGCGGGAAGCAGAACTGCCCATGCGATGGCAATGATGCCCATCGACAGGATGAAATAGTCATATCCGACTGCGCCGAGCCTGTTACCGGCGTAATAGGCTAATGGTGCGAATAGCGCGCCGACCAGGGCGATCAGTAATGGCGCCAGGTTCTTCAGCCAGCGCATCGAAAGATTCAGGGTGGTGGCGAACAAAGGCCACATCAGGATCATCCATAGTGGTGCGATGTAATCGATGACCTGACCATGACTGTATCGAGCAAGCCCCTGAGATGTGACCACGGATTCGAATACAAGACCGATGACCAGGGCAACGGCAAGCAAACGCAGCTCTTGTGCAGCGTCAACTGCCCGGTAGATGTGATATACGATTACAGCCATCGCAATCATGCTGCCGAGAAACACCTGGTCGTATGCGCCACCGAGTACACAGGCAAACCATCCGAGTTGAAACAGGAGAAAATTTGTAATGATAGATTTAGTCATCATTATTTTTTACCGAACAGGTAGTGGGATACGTACCATTCCTGTCCATTGCTGAAAGCAAACAATTCGGCACAGGCCATAAAGAACATGCGCCATCTCATCCACCACTTCTGTGCCTGGTCGGCGCCGTAGGCCGTTTCGAGCAGTGGCCACAATGAATCTTTGTTGTCATCCATGTTCCTTAACCAGGCGTTGGATGTTTTTTCGTAATGTTCGCCCTGCCAGCGCCATTGCCTCAGCAGGCTAAGATGCTGCTGGAAGTGCAGCGGCAGGTCATCACTGGGCATCATGCCGCCACTGAAGAAATGCCTGCTCATCCAGTCGGCTTCGTCCTGGTCAATGAAAAGATAGGGCACGCCGCGGTTGACAAAGATGTGTTTAAAAAACAGACCGTCATCACTCAGCCAGCGATTGATGTTTTCATAGAGTTTTGACCAGTTACGCATATGTTCGAACATCTCTACTGACACCACGCGGTCATATCGTTCCACAGTATCGAAATCATTCATGTCACAGGTAATAACATTGATATTGCTTAAGCCACGGCTTGATGCGACTGATTCGATGTATTCACGCTGTGAATGCGAGTTCGAAACCGCATCGATCCGGCTATTCGGGTAATGTGCTGCCATCCATAAGGTCAGGGAACCCCAGCCACATCCGAGTTCGAGTATTTTCTGTCCATCCTCCAACCGGGCATGCTTGCAGGTCTCCAGCAGTGCCAGATGTTCGGCCTCATCCAGTGATTCGATACCCTCTGGCCAGTAACAGCAGCTGTATTTTTTGTGTTTCCCCAGTACCGTATGAAAGAACTCTGCCGGTACTTCGTAGTGCTGTTCATTGGCTTTTTCCGGCAGCAGGGCGATAGGTGCTTCGCGCATATCTCTGATGAGCCGGTGCTGCGCATCGGCCATTTTTTCATTATTGCTGTGATCGATCTCGATCAGGCGCTCAGCAAGCAGGCGTTTTATCCCGTGACGTATTACCTTGTCCGGTACGTAACCCTGTTCACTCCACTGCAGTGCTGTTTGAGCTGTGATTGCCATAATTGCCTCTAAAAGCTTCTGTGAAAATAATTATACACATATTATACATAAGTTGTACATAAATTCTACATATAATATAATTCATGTCAACAATGTTATGTGTTCAATAATGTGTAAAAACGATAATACCCTGATAAATCAGTCATATAAGAACATTTATACAGGAAATATGGGTGTGTGTAATTACACAACAACTTGTACAACTATGAGCATAATGCTGGCAGTGTGAAGCCACCGTCAAGCGTGTGTGAAATTTTTGTGAAGATTACAAATAAACATAAAAAAGGCAGCTGAGTTATGACACAGGAAATGACAGTAAAACAGAAGAGGCTGTTTGATATGACACGGCCTCTGGATGATAGTGCTTGCTGGATATGGCAAGGGCAGGTCTCAAACAGCGGTTATGGCCGAATCATGGTGAGTGATACGGATAACACGGTGAAGATGGTCAGCGCACAGGCTGCCAGTTACCAGCAGTTTATAGCTGAGGTGCCTGATGGCTACCTGGTTAAGCAGAGCTGCGGTAACCGCTTATGCATTAACCCGCAGCATCTTGAATTGATCAAGGTATAGATAGAATGAAAGAGCGTGACAAGAAAAGGCTGACAGGCAGCAGTGCTCGCCTGTTGTGCAGAGCTTGTGCGCGGCAATGTAAAAATTATGATCGATGTGATGGTGACCCTGGCGGTTAATTGTAGTAGTTGAGACTTGATCTGACAGTTGTTGTCGGTTTACATTTCACCGAAAAACCGGTCTTGGCTGGGAGCTCGACATCCTGTTTTCTCGCAGAGG